>ERZ773203.163-NODE-163-length-36128-cov-14.792310_pt1 | contig 36128 bp, 47 predicted proteins | sample MGYA00580529_ERZ773203 | MGnify/ENA primary metagenome ERZ773203 (study PRJEB29015, sample SAMEA2738176) | human oral metagenome | biome: human oral; feature: human-associated habitat; material: saliva | place: China | collected 2177 ... | reverse complement strand
TACGCAACAGGCTGCGTTAAATCTTCTGACGAGGATGTTTGTGGATTCATGCCTATATTATACCATAGAAACAATCTGTTAATTACTTCATAAATCGTAATTTCCAGATTGTTAAAGTGAAAGGCTCATGGCGGCAATCCCTGCTGTCCTTACCTTGATGTTTTCATTGTAGCAAACCTAAAGCGTTTTGTCAATATGTCAGCTAAACATTCACAATCTCGCCTCTTATACAAGCCGTGCCGGCATGTGCATTTGCCGCCAACTTATAGTTCTTAATTTCGTCCCAAATCTCACACATATCGCCGTCCAAATTATGTAAATACCGCTGCGTTACTTGCAGGCTCGAATGCCGCAATAATCTCCGCACTACATCGACGTCAGCACCACGCTTACGTACGTCAGTAGCGAAACTATGGCGTAGCTCGTGTAGCTGAAACCCCTCCAATCCCGCTTCACGAAATTGCCGCTGTATTTTCTTGCGGATGCCGTCGACGGTCAACGGCTCAAAGTAGTTGCGCCTCGTCGTCTTAATCCACACGTAGTCAATCACGCCAGCCGCCCTGATCCACGCATCTAACCGCTCACGTGTTGTGTCGGATATATACACCCAGCCGTCTTTACGCCCTTTGCCTACTGTGTAAATTGTGCGTCCATCCAAGTCGTTCAGGCGTAAGTTCGCAAACTCCTGTGCGCGCATCCCCGTATCAAACAATACACGAATCATCACCTCAGTAAGCAAATCATCACACCCCCTCAGCACCATCGCAATCTGCTCAGACGTGTACCATTTCCGTCGACACGGCGCTGGTTTTGGCTTCACCACCATACGCGTTTTAATCTTCATCGGATAGTTCATGTCTCGCAGCCAAGCTATCCACGACATCACCGTAGCAACATTAGTGCGTATCGTCGTAGAATTGCACCTCGAACCAAGCTGTCCCAATGCCTTTTTCTCAATCCATCGATCAAGCTTTTTATTAGTTAATTGCGACATATCCTCAATATTTGTCTGGGCAATAAATCTACTTAATACACTGCGTTTTGTTGCCATAGTTGAAGGTGTTAGTTGCTTCACATTCATACACCACTTCAGGTAAACTCGCAGCTGATTTTCTGCTGGCGTTCGCTTTATCTTCATCGTAAAACTCCTAAATCTCCCACCTCGTGTCTATATAGATCGTTATAATCATTGGAATATTTATTCCAAGTCTATATAGACCGTTTTTTGATTAATTATTATGAAAAATCACCCACTATACCCTCCATTTTTCAAGCCAAGCTAGCTTTTTAGACAAATAATTTTGCCTAATTTATGTCAGTTGGCGTTATTTGCTTTACAAATATCACTATCGGTTATCTAATATCTAGCAGTAGACACGCAAAAATCACGCCGCTAGATTTCTCCGGGCGCTACCCTCCATTTTTCAAGCCAAGCTAGCTTTTTAGACAAATACCCATATCGCCATACATCTGCGATATCTTCGCTCTACCGCTATAATTCATATCTCGTCTGGCTCTTTCCTCCATCTTCCGTTGTTTCTTCTCTTGCCGCTGCCGCGCCAGTTCGTTGATCGCTCTGGCAATTCGGCCGCGCATCCACAGTAACGACTGCTCCAGATTTTTTAGCGACCAAACTGACGCGAGATACCGCTCAGGGTCGCGTTTAGTTTTTGCCACTTCAACTGATTCGTCGAACTCTTGTTTATATTTCTTTTGCCGATTGCGAAACATTGGCAAATATGCGTCATCTTTGATTAGCTCTGACGCTTTGCCGAGGTGTTTGCGCATCGTGGCGATTCGTTTATTGTCTACAACGAACATATTACCCTCACTTATTTTTGATATAAGTTTGAGGTCAAAAAAGAGAAAACCCCAGCAAAAAACATTACTGTTTTACTGAGGTCTCCCTTGCTCGATTGTTGTTCTCTATTAATATAGCAAATTATGATAGCAAAATCAAGAAAGATGATTACCACAGCGAATACACTCATGATCATATCCGCCACCCTGGTATTGTCCGCAATATTGACAATTATGGCAGTGCTTGCAAATAATTATCGGCGTCTCACTTGTGATACCGCACCACACACATTGATATGTCGCACACACCTTTGGTCTGTGCTCGATCTGTCTGTCAGTCATGATCACTTCGCCCATCTCTGTCATGGCATTCTTTTTCAGTCGCTTCTGGCTCGGACGTGGCGGCTCTACCGTATTCCTTGCGTAGTATAAACCATGTCCACTTTCCATAACCTTACCTTTCCGTATAACATTCCATTGCTACTTGAATTACCGCAGCCAAACTCCAATCTAAGTGTTTTTGTGCCGTTAACTTCTGTTGGCTTGCCCTTTACTAGTCCAAATAGTTCCAGTTCATTTGAGAAATCATATTTTACACTAGCCGTATCACCCTCCAATCCGGTATTAAATATCTTACGTCCGCCACTACCGCCTATCCAGCCAATTTTACGCAGCTCTGGCGGCGTAGTGTTCTCTATCATTTGTCCCAGCTGTTCAATTTTGTCAAAACCAATTGCCAAGTAAACGAATAAGTTTTTTATCTCTATCAAATCCTTTGGTAAAAATACCACCAACGTATGTGCCTCCAGCCATCGGCACTGAGCATCCGCCAGCGACACGGTTTTGCATTGATAGGGATATTCCTGATTTCTGCTACCAATCATAGACGCGCCTCGTAATCATACACTTTAGTTCGCATAGCTTCATACTCAGTACTATTGTTTAGCAGCTTATCTCCCAGCGGCGCCTTGCCGGTACTCAGCATATCGATAATTACATATATTTTGCCGTTGTAGCCAACATCTGTTGGTTGCGGTAGCATAGTCTCGTCAGCTACCAGTGTCTTGCCAATGCCGGCTCCAGCTACTACATTGGTATTGCTTTTAACCGCCGAATAATCCACCACGTCGCCAACGGGCGCTTTCGCTGATAATAATATTCGGTAGGCTTGAGCAGTATTTGTGGTGATTCCGGCATTTGGATCGATGTAGTGGTCAAATAGTTCAAAGTTATCATTGACGATCTCCAGTTTGGTGTTTAATACTGCCAACTTGTGAGCTTCTACCGCCCACCATAAATATCTAAAAGGTGCGCCGCCTTTATTGCCGGCACTACCGCCCATTCCAGGCATGCCGGTTACATAAATATAATCCTTACCTTTTATTTGCCCAGTTCGATAACCTTTTTCTTGCCTATCGCCAATCATACCAATATCTCCGTTCCCAGCAGCAAATTTAACCGCTCCAGCTTAAAGCTTTGAGGCGGCACATCGAACGCCAACACCAGCGCCATTAGCTCGCTCTCGCGCGTCCTCTCAGGAATGACTGGCTTCATATTAAGTCCAGCAGTTCGAATCCTGCCGTTCTCCGCCTTAATTGAATCGCTCTTGCCATACAGCTTACGCCACATATCATCGATTTGACTGCTCGATAATTCCACTGACGTTAAACCATTAACTGGCGCAAAAACCGCACGCACACCATTGTTACCAGCCACTACGCACCACAAATCCAAATAAGCCTCAACTATCTGCGCATAGTGAGGCAAGAGTATGCGGATATACAGCACTGCCGACGATTGATTGCCTGGCGCTACATACCTGGCAACGTCGCCAGTACGAAACCCTTCCGCCTTATCTTCTGCTCCGACAGACAGGTCGCGCTCAGTTGCATCGTAATAGCAGTGTCCGACGATTGAACCGCGAACTGGCACGACCTGCCTCAGCATTTTTATTTCTCCTTAAGCAGCTTTATAATCGCACTAATCACTGGCATCAAACGGCTAATCCCCGCAGCTATTGTTGCCGAGCTAGTAGAGAATATAAGCGAGCCTGTTAATGCATCTAAGCTCTTCATAAACTCCATAAACTGAGGCGTGCTATACATAGCCGTAAATGTTATCATAGCGCCTAAAAACCCTTGTAAAAGCGTCCTCATAGCTCGTCCGTTTTTAGTTTCTGAGCTAAATAATAATTTAATCTTTTCCATATTTCCTCCTATTATTTATTAAAGTTTTTGAACAAATTGGTTAAAAATTCGATGATTTTATTGACGAGCACCTCCAGTGCAGAAACTCGCTTTTCTAGGCTATCGATTGGTTTATCGCTCAGGTACAGCTTATCGATTGCTAGTGTGCCGCCATCCAGCACCATCAAGTCATCATCAGCCAGCTTTGTAACGTGAGTAACGCGAACCTTTGTTCCCATTGGTAATTTCTTTGCCAATTTACCAGTAGTTAGGTCGGTAACTTCGCACTCTGAACGTGTCCAGAAATCTTGGTCGGCAATATCCTTCAGATTCTTTTGCCATGCCGGCTTATCCTTATTTGGATCAGCTGGCGCTACTAATTCTGTCGCTGCGATGCCGAACGGCTTGTTATTCTTAACGGCGTACTGTGATAGGTAGTATTTCTTGCCCTGCACTACCGTTTCCTTGGCGATATCGATAACCGTCCCCCTAGGAATCACGTTACCAAACGCTTCCATGGTTACCATATTGACGGCACGTAGTCCTGCGACTGGTGCGACGACCAGTTTTATATCTTCAATATCGTTCAGGTTACGCACCCACTCGCTTCGTTTCAATTCTTCCGCTTGGCGAGCCATCTCTGCACGGTGTTGGTGCGCCTCCTGAGAATTATTTACATCAGCACGAATCTGGTCGATTGACCATCCCTTAGCAGCTTGCCCCAAGTAGTGCTGCAAACCCTCTGAGTCAACTTCACGCCCTAAAATTGAACGGAACACTTCGCGGATCTGTATCTCGTTGACTGTCGGACGCGAACCACCGCCAGCGTGATAGCGGTCAGCGATTGCACGGATACGGTTCTTGTCGATTGGTGAGCAACTAGTATTGAACCATTCTTTGTGTACATAAATATTTAGGCGGCGGCCGTAGGCTTTCTCCATATCGTAGTGGAATTCGCCCATCGTCTCATAATCACCGTCGCTAAGGCGTGTATTACATTCATAACCTACTGTCGTAGCGTTACCTCTAGCATTACCAGCGTGCCAAGCGGCGTTTACAGCATCTATAATCCACGCCACTCTGCCCGCCTCGCCGACAGTATGTGCCGAGGTGTTGCCATTAGCGCGGCACAGATAATTTACTATCGACATAAAGTCTGAATTACTGCCCCACCAATGGTATGTGACGCCCTCTACAGATCGTGCCATGCCATACACCGCTGATACTTGGCTTTCGGGCGTATAGTTTGGCGAGTTAAATTGTGTTAGTTCTTGGTATGACATCTCCTACTCCTCCTTTAACACTTTCTTAATGAACCGATAAACAAACTTGAAAGTTGCCGCAAGAAGTAAGCCAACTACTGCACCACTAAACGCGCCTGCAAATATCGCCATAAAAAATAACTGCTCTAACATACTCATTTCGCTATCCTATCGATAATTACCATTTTCAGTATTGCTCCAGCCACGGCGGCGATGATGAACCAAACTATCCTTGCTTGGTTATCTTCTAGCTTGTCTAGCCTATCTTCATGATTTCCTACGTCTTTTTCCAGCTTCACTAGCCGCTCTACTACCACCGTCAGATCCAGTCTGTCAATCTTTGCGCTGATTGACTCTATCTGATTCCTGATGTTCTGTATATCGGCGTCCATCTTTCCCAATTTTTGCCATAGCTCCGCTTCGTTAGTATTATTTGCTGCTGCCATGCTTTGTCAGTCTCCTTTCTCTCACCCCAGGCCGCAACCAAATAAAAATATGCGTCCTGAAACGCATATACTTACCTACATTATACCACGGTTTTACCGTAAACATAATGCATTTTTCATGGTTCTATACAACCACAACATATTGGTTGGAAAGATTTTATTCAATCGAAACAAGACAATGCCACTCTGCCAGTTGCACCTGCTATCATCCAGTATGGTCGAGCAAGAGTAAGAGTGCCAACTGATACTGTAGAAGCTACGACATCAGTCACGTTTCCAAAGGAATTTAAGAACGGAATGATACCAACTATCATTTGCACATATAACGGTTATGGCAACGCTAGCGACCCGTGGTCAGATACACCAAATCCGTCTTGGGCTGGGGCAACATTTGGAGCTGTTGGCGTTACTAATTCAGGGTTTACGGCACGTTGCCGGCGTTTTGACGGTGCTATGCTAAGAGGCGTGTATTACTTTAGTTGGGTTGCGATTGGTGCAGCTTAGACTATTTCTTCGTGTACAGAATAGTCATTGCTACTGTGCCAACGCTTCTTGTCTGATAGCGTAATTTTTGAGCGCCTTCCCAGTTAGCAAATTTTAATTGGAAATACTGAAGAGATGGTGCGGATGGATTAGTATAGCTATTTGGATATCTCTCTCCATTTGGCATATTTAAGATAGCATCCAGAGAAATTAAAGTGTCTATATAGCTAAAGTTTTCATTATTAGCCCCAGTTTCTTCTGCACCAGATCCTGTTGTATTAAAGGTTATAGATTTTTGATAAATGGATTTTCCATTGATCCACTTCTTGCCAGTCTCTATTTCAGTAGATTTATAGGTTTTAAGGCTATCTGCTAATTTATCTGGTTGTATAGAACCATCGCCTATACCTGTTCCATCATGAAAACTAGCGTCATTTGCCGCCAAAAGATTCATTTTTGCGGCCGTTAAAATTTCGCCCGGCACAAAGTTTAAGTTAACATACGCCATACTATCTCACCCTTTCTATTTGAAATGACTCAAATCGCTCAATAATCATACCTTTATCGCTATACTTCAGCTCGTAATCTGCCTGCTCTTTATGGACACTTTGCTTTAGTGCCACTTCACTCTCTAACTGCGCTCGCTCGAACGGACTCATAGCAAATGAGTTCACCAGCTCTGCTGGACTAGCCTCACCTGGCTGCACTGGATTTATTGTTCCTCTCTCAAATTTAGATAACCGTGTATCGTTGCCAGTTAACGCTTCGTAGCCAATCATCGGAAATCCTTCAGGCGTTTTATCCAGCCTCTCACGGGTCGTCAGAAATAGCCCCTGATAGTCATAAATATCACGGTTGCCTCCACGTCTAGGTGCGGTAATTGCTGAAAAGCCTTGAATTGTCTTTGCCGGAAAACACTCAACTGCGACTACCAGATTAGTTTTCAGACATCTCACAAAGTACACCTGGCTGTAATGCTGAGCATAAAAATCTGCCATTTTCTCCAGTTCGGCTTGGTCTTGCGTTTGCTTGGCTGTTTCGCTATCCATTATTTCCTCCAATAAAAATACGACCGCCGCTCTGGCTGGTCGTATATACTGCTTACATTATACCATACTTAGTTTGCTAGCACATCTCCGCCATCCAGCGTTGATTTGTCCAGCTCAAACGCACTAATTTTCGGACGTTCCTCCACCTCCAGGCTCTGTCGAAAATTAGCATTCACGCCGCCTGCCAGCTCGTAACTGGTAATAAAGCAGCTGAAACTATCAGCCAGCTCATCAATCTGCAAGTCCACCGTATCGCCGATCTGTAAATACGGCACAAAAAAGTTATCCAACTTGAACTGTCTATTTGGGTTTGAGTACAACGTTACGATGTTATTAGCGATCGCCCTCGCACCGCCAACATCCTGCACCAGGTTATTTTCAATCTTCAATACCTCTGCACCAAAACCGGTTGACGTGTCAGGATTGACGCCGTACTGTTCAACGCTTGGCTCGCTCACGGCATTTTCGGTAATTACTTGCGTTACCTTTGCTGGTACACCCCATAACTGGATACGATTAATATATCCGTCCACGCTTGAGTTGTTACGGAAGGTCATTTTGTAAGTGCTGCCAAAGTTGTACACCGACACCAGCTGTACATTGATTGCGCCGCCTCCACCGTCAGAATTTTTCGTGCCAGAATACATCGACGCACCAGAGTTACTGCTTGCATGAACTGGTCTATCTACACTTACAGCATAAAAGTCCCCAACACTATCCTGAAACTCAGCGAAAATGTCGATAGTCTTACCAGCTCTTATTTTCGTTTGCTCGCTGCCCTGCTCCAGTTCCCACAGTTTTTGAAATGCCTGCACTTTGAATGGTTTTGCTACCACCTGCGCCGAGTTTATTACTGGCGTTGACTTAATTTGTAGGTTGGTCAGGTTAGAGTAACTGAACGTATGAGCTGTTTGCTGAGTCTTCGCCAGGTGCGTTCTATTCCAGAACCGAATTATCCCCTGCTCGTCAACAAAGACCAGCGCCGCTTCCGCCTCTGCTAATTCTTTTAGTAGATCGGTTACGCTCTTGTCCTTTGGTGATAAATAGCCAATCGCCACCTGTTGCGACCGGTCGATCTCAAACTGGTTGACACTGAACCCCTGCTCAATCAGTAAATCTCGCACAATTTCGTGTGCGAACTTACCTACGAATGCTGGCAAATTAGAATATTTTGTATCCAGATAGGTGATTGCATCAAACGCTGTCAGTTCTACTGTCTGCTCCACGATATTAACCGTCGGTGTGCCTACAAAACCAACAAAATTCGTAATCATCTCGCCGTCATATCCAGTTAATATCTTTATCGGTCGCCCCGCCTTGATAAATTTACCAATCACTGGGTCTTTCTCTGGCAAGAATCGCCCCGTCGTATTATTCAGCGTGATTGTCGCCTGAGCTGTGACCACACCCCATGAATAACTGCTCACCTTCTTACTGATTTTGAAATTCTTAACGTAGCGACTCTCGTCCGTATACACGTACTTGTCGAAAAACGTCACCACATCGCCTGATCCTTTTAGAAAGTCTCCGCCATCCAGCGCCGAAGAATCCAAATTAAAGAACCGCGTAGTAGGATTTATTTGCTTACTCCATCCCAGCATCACCGCGAAGTCGGTTTGTTTACGCGGTGCGTTGACCTTGCTGATGAAATTAGCCGAAACCGCCTGCATTTACACCTCCCGAATTGTTACGGTTAGGCTCGTCATCAAGCTGCCGCCGCGAATATACTCGTCGGTGTCGCAATCTGTCATAATCCCGTCGAACTGAAGCACGCCGTATTTTGATTGGTCGTTATAAAACCTCACCGTGCCAGCGGCATTAAAGATATCCTCAAAGAATCGAAACTGCACTGGCGTTACTGCCGTAAATGTCATTTTGGCACGCTTTTTGGATGGAAAGCTATGTCTTTCAATACTGCCATTGATTGAAAGGTTGTCAGTCTTTACCACCACTGGCGAATCATCGTAGCCGCTTGGATAAATTGGTATTTCTTGACCGTTTAATCGTATCATCGGAGCGCTCCTAACTGATCAAGTCGTAGTCCCTGCGCTTTCAATGCTCGATTGATTTGCTTTGCGATATTCACTGCATCCTCCTCGTTAAATTTCTCATCTCTAGTAGTAACATTTACGGTAATGTTGACATCTCGCGAGCCAACACCGTCGCTGCGCTTGTTAATTTGCGTTACTAGGCTTGCCATTTTACTCTCTGGCACGACCCACTCATTCTGTCCGCCGTCGCCAGCATAAATAATCGAACCGCCGCCCTGCGGAGTAACGATACCACCGGTCGCCATTCGTGGAATGTGAAGCATGCCGATGTTGCCAATGTGAACGCCTGGAATCTTATTGATTAATCCAATTGCACCGTTAATCATGCCAATGAATCCGTTTGCCATCCTCTCGACCATGCTTAGCGCACCATTAACTGCACCCCTGACAGCACCGCCAATAGCATTACCAACGAAGCTGCCCAGCCTTCCGAACATTCCAGTAATAGTATTCCACACGCCGCCGAAGAATCCTGCTAGCCCGCCAAATATGCCAGTGATAGCGTTCCATGCTCCGCGGAAAATACCGCCAAACCAGCCTGCCACGCCAGCAAACACGCCGACTATTCCGTTCCATACGCCGCCAAACCAGCCCACAACCGCATCCCACACGCTCACGATAATATTCCATGCGCCACTGAACACACTGCCAAAGAACTGTACTATTGGCGTAAATACTGCCACGATAAAATTCCAAACTGCCTGAAATACGGCAAATATCTGATCCTTGAACATGAAAAATAATCCAATGACAAGAGATATCGGTGCGAAGATTACCGCTAAAATAGAAAGCCCCCATTCTTGCACGAACGACACTATGCTATTGAATACACCAACTATCCCATTCCAAATATCACCAAAAAACCCAAGCGCGCCGCCAACAAAATCACTTATAACTTGTCCGATGGCGTTAAAGATGCCACCAAACCAACTGACAGCAGCACTCCAAGCGGATTTTATAGCCTCCCACGCTTTGCCGAATATATTGAACTTTACCTGTAAAAACACCAATGCTCCAACCACCGCTGCTATAGCAGCAACAATCAAAAGCATCGGATTTTTACCAGTTACTAAATTAAATGCTTCCATGGCCGTTTTCCCGCCACGAATAGCATTCGCAAATTGAATCATACTAGCAGCGAACGACCCCACTTTCATAGCCACTAGGGCAACGCCAGCAGCGGTTACTGCTGGTACGAAATTATTTATTACTATATCCGCAATCTTCTGAATCTTATCCTTATTCTTTTCCATCCAATTTGTCGCATCCTCAACGGCTTTGCTGATTTTGTCGAACACGCCGCCAGCTTTGACTTGTCCGGTCGCTGCATCCACGCCAACAATTTTCATGCCTACGTTGGTAATTGTTTCCAGCAAGTTGCTCATGCGTCCGTTGAATGTTCGAGATTGCTTAATCGCACCCTGAAAAGCCATACCGCCTTCATCACTTGCCATCTGGAGTGCCTTACGTAGCACATCAGCTGTAACTTTGCCCTTTGACAGATCGTCGCCGAACGTCTGAATGGAATGACCCGCCCCCATCGCTGCAATGATGTATTTTTTGAATCCACCAGCGCCTTGGTTGATGATCTGATACCAGTCTTGTGTCATCATCTTGCCATTACCGATTGCCTGCGTAATTGGCAGTGCCAAGCCTTGCAAATCCGCACCTGTTGCACCCGCCAGGTCACCCAAATTTCGCATCCAGCCCATTAAATCCTGAACCGCCACGCCGTTTGCCAGGAACATTTTTGCGGTCGCCTGGATGGATTTATTATCAAAGGCTGTTTCTTTGCCGTATTGATACAGTGTTTTCATGACGACATTCGTCGCCTCTACTGTTCCAGTTAGCGATTCAAAAGACGATCGCAGTGACTGCAATTCAGATGCGCTTTTTACGAACGACATCAACCCAAAACTACCACCCACCGCCACCGCAGCGACGCGCTTCAGCGTCGATTCAATGAATCCGCCCGCTTGACTAAAAGCGTCCTTCAAATTAGCAGCGTTGCCGACTAGTTTCTTACCTACATTGCTGCTAAAACTTTTAACGCTCGCCTGAGCAGTCTTCAAGGCAGCCTGCAAGGCTGATACGTTTGCTCGAATTGTCAGAGTGAGTGTGCTGTTATTCATCTTCCGCCTTCTTTTCCTAGCGGACGAAAAACAACAAAAAAATGCGGCTCAAAGTCCGCATATATTACCCATATTATATCACATCGTGGTATAATCCCTCCATAAGGAAAGGAAAAACAAACTGCCACCATGTTTAATCTATTTAAGAAAGATAAAACACCAAAACCAATTACAATTATCGGGAAGTACGAAGGATCTCATCCAGAGCTTGCAGACTCAGTACTAAACGCTAGCCTCAGGTGTGATGAACACGGAGTAGACTTGTCCTTCAATAAAGGGCAATGGGCTCTCGCTAGACACTTTGACTGGTCAGAGATCGAAGGCTTTGATTTCGATTTTGGCAACGAACGGCGCGTTAGCGGTAAAGAGACTTCAGCTGCCAGGGTTGTTGCTTTTGGTCTTGCTGGGGCGGCCATAAAGAAGAAAAAGTACGACAGTGGCTTTTATGTGCAGAATGTCTTATACACAAAAAGCGGTAACGTAGAGCTTATCCTTGAAAAACACTATACGAACACAGGTGATATGGCGACAACTGCGACAAACCTTGAAAGTATGTCTCACACTTCAAAATCAACTAAGTTTAAGAAATATGTTCTTTCTAAATTAAACCTGGAGTCTTCCAAATGAATCTATCTCTCCGTCGCAAAAAATCTGCCGAATCCAACAAAATTGACAAAGCCAAACCATCTGTCAAAAGCTTCAAGCAAATCTACCAAGAAAATAAGAATAGACCGCTTACCAAAAACGAAAAGCGAGGCTGGGCTATTTTGGGCGGTATCATCATAGCTATTCTCGTCATTGCTCATGTTAGCAATGTGATGGAGCAGTCTCGTCTCGAAAAGGACAATGTTCCAATCGTTATCTCTGATGTAGAGGACAATATCAAGCTTGATTATTATACCGACAGACTTGAGTTATCCGCCAAAATATCGGGTGTTAGCTCATTTGCCGAGGTAAAAGTCTCAGGCGACAAAACCGACATCCACGACCGCAAAAACGCAGCTGGTAATATCAAATACGAAGTTAAAAATATTAAAGAGGGAGACAGCGATATCTCTATATCTGTTGTTGACGGCAAACGCCACAGCGATAAAACGGTTAAGTTTCACCGCCAAACAAAAGCCGACCATGATAAGCAAGAGCTCGAAAAAGCTCTCAAGTATACCGAGAAGATAGTAAAAAAGGCTGAAGAACAACCCACCAACGAAAACATCTCTCGTGCCAAATCAGACATCAATAGACTACCAGAAGACAAGCGTGCTCCATTCTCTGAGCGTATCGCCAAACTAGAAAAAGCCAAGCAGGAAGAAAAAGAACGTGCTGACAAAGCTAAGAAAGAGGCCGAGGAAAAGAAAAAGCAAGAGGAAGCCGCCGCTGCTATCGCTCGCCAACAACAGCAGTCGCGCTCACAACCAGTAGCTACACCTCGCCAGACTGCGCCCTCACCGCAACCCGCTCCATCGGGGCCGAACTTTAGTAGCTGCAAAGAGGCGCGTGCTGCTGGCTATAGTCATATGCGTCGAGGTGAACCTGGGTACGCATCACACCTTGATAGAGACGGTGACGGCATCGCCTGTGACAAGCACAGATAAAAGCAGAGGCAGCTTACTGCTGCCCCGCCTTATCGATTTGCTCCTTTTCGACTACTGCCTCAACTTGACGTCGTGCTAGGATAGCTGCGGTAAAATCCTCTGGCTGATCCATATATTCATCGTACGTCCAGCCATACTCCTTGCAGATAAGCGCAATTTGGATCATCTGCGGCACTTCGCCAGAACCATTGCGCAGAGCGCGGTCATACTTAATCGACCACGCCTCTATTCTTTTGGGAGCTCCCTCTCTCTACCGAACACTTCCATAACCTTATTGCTGATAGTCTCATAGTCGTCGCCAAATTCGCTGTCCATCAGTGCTTCAAATGGCTGTTCACGGTTGCCGCAGTATTCCAGCAACAACTTCTCAATTAGCTTATCGCTCGCCCCCATAACTCTACTCAAGTCGACATCTACCTCGCCATCACTGGCTTCCATTTCCTTTGTAGACATAGTTTGCCCCTCGAGCATCAGTCGTCGGTACATACTGCGATCACGGTTGCGAATAAACCCGCGGATAACAGCATTACGTCCGTCTTTTAGTTCGATAAACAGTTCTCGATTACTCATTTATTTGCTCCTAATACTCGTATTTATTAATCAGTTCAGCTTCAATAGTCTTGCCGTCTGTAATGTTTAGCAAGCCCTCGAAATTGATAGTCTCAGTTGAAATATCACTCAGTCCGTAGCTTGGCTCTCGGCTGGAAATTGCCACCTTGCTTATAGTAAACAACAGGCTGGTTGGCGTGGTGTTACCGGCTTTGTGGTTTTTGTCGATAAAGCCAAACTGTATTGCCTGAGTTGTACCGTTCAGCATCATGCCTTTGTAAGTGTTATCAGTGTAGAGTTTCTCAATTGAACCGCTAACCTCAAAGTCCTTATTAAAGATCTCCTGAATATCATCCTTAGAACTCGATGTTTGAACCGCCTCCAAGTTTTTCTTAATTTCCAAGCTGAAACTCTTAACGTCTTGTAGCTCTGGCGCTGCTGCTAGACCAGCCGCATCGGCTGCCATTTTCAACAGTACATTTTTCGGAATAAACTCAGTTTCCGTCGCATCATAGGCAATAGTGACAGACGACGGCGTTACATCCTTTGACTTTTTCGACATCAAGCTTACTTCAATCTTCGGATAGTCGTCAGGTGTCCATGAAATCTTAAAGCTCTCAATCATGGCGTACGGAAACTGCCCGCAGAATACCGCTTCTTTAATAGTAACGGTAGAGCTGATGTGTGTATTCTCATTATTAAGCGAGAATAAGTGCTTCTTAGCTCCCGTATCGCCAGCAACAGGCGTTGTTGTGGCTTTTTGCCCAAACACCATTGCCAGCCAGTAGTACAACCCTTTTGCCCATGTTTTACCGCCAATTGAGCCTTCGCCCTTAACACTCATCACATCGACAGCATTATTTTTGGTGATGTTGTTATACGCCGATTCATTAGTTTTCGTTTCTGGAGTATCCTTAAAGCTAAAATCTAGTTGCGGATAAAAATACGTCGGCATTTTGGCGGTACCTCTGGTGTCTTCCAGCGCCAAACCCACGGCGGTCTTTCGACCTGTTACAATCTTTTTCTCTGCCATTATTCCTCTCCCTCCTTATTTTCGGCTTTGGCTTTTTTAATTGCTTCTTCAAAGCTCCCTGATTCGACAGACAGTCCCAACTCTGGCAGGTAGAATGACTGCTTCGGTGCGGATGCTGCTGGCTGATTATCTTTCTTCACGGTTAATCCCTTTCTTACGCGAAATCAGTCAGTAGCAAAAGAAAATGCGACCAAGGCTGATCGCATATACTACCCGTATTATATCATGGCGCTTACATTTATCCAATCATATCGCGAGTACGTACCGTAAATCGTATTAAAGCTTCGTTAGTGAATACGCTACCGCCCCGCTCGCTCACTACATACTCAATTTCCGTTTGACTACCTAGGTCGATTATTAACTCATCAGATTGTTCGTCCTGGAATTGTCTCAGCACAGATAAAATTGTCTCAGGCAGTAATTTATTCTTGCTATCTCGCCCGCAAATCATTTTCACCAATGCCATATGACTGCCACTACGTTTCGCTGTGCTATTAAAATCTCTAGTTAGGTCATATGCCACATTGATTAACACCGTCGAGTGCGTTTCGATTGAATACGAGGCATCATCAATGACACTCTGCCGTTCATAACTGATAAAGCACATCGGCAAGCTTGATTTATCCACCACCATTGGATCGCCCAGATAGTATTTATTTCTCAAGTCTTTCGGGCCGTGCTCATTTAACAGGTTGCGCAACTTTGCCAAAATTGGATCTTCGTATTGCATTATCTCTCTCCTTCAGCTTCTAAATAGATTTGTAATCGTTGGCGAATATACCGTGCTTGCGATTCGGTCATGCCCCACATCTTGCGTGCTGGCATATTTTTTGTACCCATCTGATGATATTTGAAATACCGTGTCGGGTTTTTAATGACTGCTTTGTCGCTGTATATCTCCGCCTTAAAACCATCCTTCATTTTGCCCGTTTTATTCAGTATCGGCCACGGATAGTTTCGCTTACGCTTCCGCCACTGTGCGCCAAAAACTGTACCACGCTTGCCACTAAAGTTCTTGGCAATCTCATCTAGCATAAAATTAGCCGCCTCCTGCAACGGTATCCGCAGACTACTAGCACGCTTCCATCGATTTAATAGTATCTGATTGAATTGCTTCAGTTCCTCGCCATCAACCGTGACAGAAATTGGTACTTTTTGCCCGTCCATCTACCAATCCTCGCTACTGATGTGCGGTCTCTTTGAAAAAAGATCTCCATCATCCCGCGTCGCAAATCCTTGAGCACTTCTTGAACAGGCTTCGCCGCAAACCATGGTAATTAGCGTGTTCAGTTTTTCACTTGCCAGCTCCAATTTCTTATAGCCATCCTTGCTAGTATTTTCAATGTCTTCATTAAATCCATAATCCCGCACTAATAGCATACCGGCAGCCATTAGTCTCTGAATGTAACGTAATGTGGGCTTATAGTCATCAGCCCAGGCAGCCTCACACGGAATCTTTGATATGATTTCACTCAGGGATTCAGTTCGCACTTTCTCGACATATTCAGGCTCTACGCTAGAACTAGCAAAGCGTACTGACACTTCCTGCCCAGAAACAACCGGCTTTTCCAGCGTAATCAATGCATTAGTGGTGTCTACTTCGGTTACTTTGACTAGCTTATTGTCCACCAGCACTCGCACATCTTTTACGTCAATTGTATCGTCGCCGTTGACGTCAGCCAAGATATAGTCTCCTAGCGAAATCACCGAACTGTTAACGTCGTTAAACTCCAATAACTGGCGGTGATACAATCCCGCTTCCTGTAATATATCTTTGATAGGTTGATCTATTTCGTGCTTCATATTATTTCTCCTAATCCTCAAACAAAGGCGGGCGAATCATCTCCCGCCTCAAGTCTGCCGACTAAGAACCTTTCACAGTCACGATAAACTGCATTGCCTGGTAAGCTGCGTCGTAACGACCACGCAAGCCCCAGCTAAACACATCAGTTTCGAATGCCCTGTCGCTGTTTATGTCGGTCTTCGCAACAGGTGCACCAACCTTCACACGCTCAGCAATTGTCAATGGGCACATACCCTCTTTAGCCGCCACCAAGAATGCTGCTTTGCCAGCAATACGTGGGTCAACGATCAGCTCAACACGTTTGTAATTGGTGTTGCTCTGTCCATTGTCCAACTTCTCGCGGAGCAAGATTTTCTCAGCTTCCTCGCGGTTTTCCTGACCAACGATCAAGTGGGTTGGAATTGGGTTGATAAAATCGCCATCAGCATCTTTCATGCCTACTAATGCGTCAAAAGCCTTACTGAATGTTGAGGCGCTAAATGCTCCAGGAACCAAGTTGCCACGATCAGCGTGGAAGAATGGCTTACCGTCGCTCAAGTTAGCAGTAAAGCCAACAGGAAGTGCTGCAACAGCCAACGCGCCGTAGTGACGACCACTTTTAGTAGTCATAACGCGAGTTTGATTTGGAATCTGGCCGAGGTCATCGTCTTCAATCTTTTCACGTTCAACGTCCAGGGTTGACTCCCACTTTCGTGGAGCGATTGTGTGGACGGTGTTGTCAGCCACGCCGTGTTTGCGCTCTGATTTGAACTCACGCATGCCAGGCACGCTGTTGAGTGTCACGATGTTGTTGACCGCACCTGTCACTGGTGTGATATCGTACAAAATGCCCTGCAGAGGGTCTTTGTACTCTTTTTTAGTAGTCTTGTATACCGTCTTGATGGCGGTATCAAGCTTTTGTAGCATTGCTATTAAATCCATCTCTTCTTCCTTTCTTAGCTTAGGCGAACACCTACAGTTTTGTTATCGATTACTTCAACAATCTGTCCGATTGCTGGCGCGGTGCCGCTAACAGTCGTTGTTACCTTATCTGATGTCGCAATAGCAACAGCTTTACCTAAGTCAGTAGCAGCTGCTGAGTCGATCGCCAACTGGAACACGCCAGTTCGATAAACGCGCACCTCATTCTTAACTAAGCCACTAGTACCTTCCATTGCAACACCTAAAAATGGTTTTGCACCTGCCTCTGCTGCTTTAGCATTGCCTGCAGCGTCAACAGTAACTAATTGTCCGCGATTGATCACGTTGCTACCGAATGGAGCCGAAATCAAATCGCCGTCTTGTCGTAGAAATGTCATTATTGATTCTCCTTCTCACGCTTTACTTCTTTATAATCTTCTTCATTCAGCCCGAACCGCTCGATGTCTGCTTTATCGGAGTCGTCCAGCTGAACTTCATCACCATTTCCATTGCCTCCTTCACCGCCATCTTCGCTCAATAGCCGCATTGCCGGCATTGCCGCAAAGAGTTCCGATAATAACACATCAACAGATTTGGTTTTCGTATCAGACAACTGCACTTTGGTATCTTTGGCAGCGCAGAGTGCCAAATAGCTCTCCTTTTGAGCCGGGACAAGCTTGCTTTCAGAAAGCAGCTTCTCATATTCAGCCTCAGCCTGCTTTTCCGATAGCTCTCGCTTCTGCTTTGCCAGTTCGGCTTTTTCCAGAGCCAACTCAGCTTTCTCAGCTTCAAGCGCTTTCTGCTCGTCAGACAAATCTTTCTTATCAGATAGGTTGTCCTCTCCAGATTTGTCCTCGTCTTTATCTTCTGGCTCTTTAGCATCAGCGATTTGCTGCTTTACCGCTTCCTCCTGATCTTCAGGAACTTCAACGTCTGCACCAACGGCGACGGTTACGGTCTTTTCCTCGCCGTCTTCCTGCCACTTCACCTCGACGTCAAAATCACGGTCGTTAGTTACTTTTACCTTATTCATCCCATTCTCCTCTCTATTGTTATTAGATGAATCACTAAGCACAATGGCTGCCTGCGACATGTCAGACAGCGCCGGCTCAAAGGCGTGCATACCTTTGAGATATGGGTCGGTCACTAGCCCTACATGTTGGAGTACCGCGCCCTTGAGTGAGCCATCTTTTTTGTCCTTGTATTGCAAATCCATGCCCATTGATACGTTTGGAATCAGGTTTTTGTCGATTTTATCGGCAATCGCATTGTCACGGATTTCTATCAAACCGTACAAGCCGTCTTCTCGTGCCTCCAACTCCAGCAACTCGCCAGTATTAAGGCTTGCCAAGCTTGAGCTATCATACGGATGTCCTAGTGGCACTGGTACATAATCCAAAACCCCGTCATTGAAGTTTTTTACCAACTGGTCAACTAGATTCTTGTCAATAACCAACTTCGAATTATCCCAATCGTTTGGATCTATCCATTCGCCAAACGGACATAATTGCTTCCAGTACCGTCTGTACTCGCTCTTGCCCTCATTGCTTAGTCGGATATTATCTTTCGTCTTTGTTGAAACTGTAAACATATTATTCTCCCGATATACTCCAAGAGAAATTTGCCCAAAAGAAAATGCGACAAATTCGCTTGTCGCATATACTGGTCGTATTATATCATACTTGTGGTTAAAGCAAAACTATTTGTTTTTGTGCTGCTTTTTCAGCTGTTCGTCTAGGTATTCAGAATCCATCTGCCAAATAGCATGCATCCGTTGAACTGCTCGGCTCGGTTTATAATTTGGATCGGCGAGACGTTTCTCAACTTCCTCGGCCGTCTTATTCAAACTAGCCATCATTTCGTCAGTCAGCAAGTCCTCTGATTCATCAGCGAGGTATTTAGTATCCTTCGTCATTTCCATATCAGCCATGATAATTTCATTATCTAACTTCTTAAGCCTTTTTACAACAAACTTCTTGCCCCTAGACAGCAGATATTCGTCCTCATTTGTCATTGAGGTAACACCATTATCTGCTAGCACTTTCTCCATATCCAAATATGGCATATCCTTTGGAGCCTTAAAGATAAAGACATATTTGTTCCCATCAGCTTGCTGTGCAAACTCTATTGACACGTCCTGGCTGGTAGATGTAGAAAGAAAATTAGGATTATTGACAATATCATTAACTGACAACTTTGATTCTAGCCCAATACCACGATACAGCACCATGTCCTTCTCTAGCTTCGTCTTCTTAATCGCCTTATCCAGTTGCTTAATATCAGCCTCAGCATACTCGTTCATCGGCCGGCGACCCAATAACGCCTGATTGATATTTATAAACCCATTGCCCTTGTATGTCTCGACACTCAACAACTCTGCCTTGGTGTACTGTGCCATGTATGGATTCTCTTCAATCAGCTGCGGCTTCGGCGTTCTCTGAATTTTCTCAATGTTGTGCATTTGCATGTTGTTCGGCGGGTTTATCACATCCTCTGGATTATCGCCGAGAAGTCTCGTAAACGTCGAGCGGCAGTTAAAATGTCGCGGCGGAATATACTCAGGATATGCCTGCCACTCCTTCCACGTCATCACCTTGCCGTCCAGTGCGCTACAGCCAGGCGACGTCCGCGCATCCAGAATTGCCGAAAACTCCAACACGTCGTCATCGTCCCATACCGAATTACGCCCGGAATTGACCGCTTGTGCGATTGCGTACGATGCCGTATCCATCAACTTCGTCGCAAACCACGCCAGAATCAGTTTCAAAATCTCGGCACTGTAGTCGATCTGCTCATCATCCAGCACTACTCTATCCATCACTAGGCTTTTAGCATAATTGGTGAGGTCATCTTGCTGCTTCTCGATAATCCAGTTTATGTATTCAACAGCTGCCTTAGTTAAATCATTGCTGTTCTTTGACGCTGACTTTCCCGCCTCGTTACTGGCACTAATCTTACCAACTTGATAACCTTGCTTAAAGAATGATACCAACGTTCGGCGGTATTCCACTGGAAACACCACCGCATTAATGTCGCTCACTAGCTTTGATTTTGCAATTTCCTGGCTGACCTCCTCCGCCACAGCCTCATAAACTGGGCGGACTTGGTCTAAAAAACGCTTTTCTAGCTCCTGCCATCTGACGTCAAGCTTTTTCAGGCTCTCGCTCGGTTCATGCTTGTGTTTGTCGCTCATCGTTCGCTGACCAGTCGACGTGCCGTCAGCCTCTTTTTCCTTGCCGGCATCGCTTTCAGTATTTTCAGCCTGCTCAGTACGCTGATGCTTAATCTTCTCCACGTCAAAGCCTAGCCGTGTCGCTGTTGCGTCCTCAATCTCGCTCGCCATTGCGTCAGACATGCGGTCTTTCTGAATCATTGTCGTAAAGGCGTTAAATATTGCACCAACCACTTCATTATCCATCTTCTCGAATGCGAAAACTGGATAGTGTGGTTCGCTAAAGTTAATATCAATCAAATCAGCGATGATGTATTGGTTAATGTGAGCTGTCAGCTTATTCATGACGGACTCTAGGCTCATACGGAACATCTTTGCTTGCGTATCGCTCAATGCAAAGCTACCAGTCGAGCTCGTCCCCTGCGAGCCTAACAGCATAAAGTTAGCCAGAAATACTCTTGCCATTTCAGAATTCTGTCGCTCAATCGATTGGTGCGGATCGCGCCCCTCAGAGTTCAGCACTTCAAGTTCGTAATTTGCCGGCAAGGTAGCCATTGAATTGACCTTGCCTAAACGACTTAATACGTTCAATACTTTCGACGTTACTTTATCATCAGTTTTTGCAAGTGTGCTGCCGGTATTTTTCAATACCTTTGGTTTGATAGCGTCATTTTGCAAAGCAATGCTATCTAGGTATTCCAACTTCCATTTCTTGTCGTAGTTTCGCCAAAGTGCCGTAAATATTGAACGTCCATAATACTGATCGTATCGTTTGCCTGGTGTAAATAGGAACGTTTTGTAAGCTGGAATAACCACCGTCGAACCGTCTTCTTGCGTTTGCTTAATCCCTTGATAGCCGTCCTTCAAATCGCTTAGAATCTCTACACTCCTCGAATCCCGCAGCGCCAGCTTCTTCAACTCGTAGCGGTTATTATTTAGTCGATACACCTTCTCCCACACTTGAAAGCCGTCAACCAATGCCATCATTGATTGATCAAGGAATAGATTAAACGGTGTTTCAATACCGCCTTTATAGCTCTCGCTCAGTAAGTTGTTTCGTACGAAATCTGCTTGCGTTTTCGCTTCAGTACTTTCGTCGGCAGGCTTAATGTCATACTCACTTGCCAAAATTGGCATGGTCAGGATATTGAATAATGCCTCGACAGTGCCATCGCGCAGCATGTCGCGGTAATCAGTGATTTTCCTCGGGCGGTTTAGTTTAATCTTCTCGGCTTCGTAGTCCGTAAACACGCCAGTGCCAGCACTACCAATCTCGCGTAGTCGGCTACCTGCATTTTTATCGTTATTCTTACCGCTCAAGTTTACCAGCTTCATAATTTCTCCAAATAAAATACGACGCCTTTCGCGCGTCGTATATACTTACTCTGATTATATCATACTTATACTTAATCCAACCACTCATCGTCATCTAGCTCGTCGTAATAATCACCAGCGGTCTGGAAATCTTTACTCGACACCTGATTCATACCCTCCACCAACAGCAACCGCACCGCATAGACCACCATGTCCACCATGTCATCATGCGTCCCCTTCGGAAATTCAATCAACTGCTCGCGTAACGCCTGCCCATTCTGGATATCTTTCACAATGTATATCCTGCCAGCCTCAAAGAATCGGCTCACCGCCAGCAGTCGCCGCACCTTGTCTTTATCAGGCTTCAAGCCAATGACAGGTAGTCCCGCCAACAAATCCCGAAACACCAGCCCCAGTGCGCCCTCCTCTATACCAATCACCTGCGGTTTGTATATTTCATCAAGCTCTCTGACCGTATCAGCAGTAACACTCGGCGAGGTTCGTTGGTTGCGTATCGCACGTATGTAAACATTGCCATCAGTGTACAGATCGGCAACGCCCATAGCCGTCGGGTCAGCCGTCTGACGTTCGCTGGCGGCAGGATCGATTGTCAGCACTCGTGCTAGCCGTGCGTGCTTATCTGGCACCTGGCTCGGCTCACACTCTTTAATCCAATCAGGCTTGATAATAGCATCCTCTTCGCTAAATGGCTTGTGCTGATACTCCTGTGCAAAGGCGATGCTTCCAACGAACTCTTGATCACTCGGATCATCTCGCATAGCCCTCAGCTTTTCGAGGCTGCGGTGCTCTGGCCACAAGGCGTGCTCTGTGCCGTCCTCCTCGGTGGTGATTGCATAAAACACCCGCATCTGCCAGCTCTTAAATACGTCTTGCTGCTTCATCACCTTATTGACGAGGCTGTCAAAGTGAAGAATCGTGCCGATAATGACAGCCCGCCCGCCTCTCGCCAGCGCTGGTATAGCTGCCTTGGTGAACCAATGATACAGCTTTTGGCGTTGCTCAGCACTCTTGATATTTTCGTCGTTCTCAATATCGTCAAATATCATTAGAGTCGGTCGTGTGTGTCTATGGCGAATACCACGGATTTTCATGCCAGAGCCTTTAGCCGCATATTTGATGCCATTACTCAGTACGAATTCGCCATCCTGCCAATCATCGCCTCTCATATTGCCGAATAGCCACTTGATTTTCGGATTATGCTCAAACTCATCTTTCAATGCGTTAATAAACTCGGCCGCTTGCGTATACGTATCACTAATTATCACAACGAACTCTTCCTGCTTAAAGCAGCCAGCCCACAACGGATATGTCATATCAACCGTCGTCGATTTAGCATGACCACGTGGCGCAATAACGCCAACCCGTCGATTGTCCTTGTTGCTGATCAAGTCTAATATCTCTTTATGGAATAGTGGCGTTTCTAGCGGAAAATATGGCCGTGCTACAAACCAGCCAAACAGGTGGATATTCTCCCGCCGCTTGAATATCGCTAGCAGATAACGCCGCAACTTGTCGCGGTCAGTGTCCCAATACTTATCGCAAAGCCGCAGAATATCCGCTCTGGTGAGATTATTCAAAGATTGCTGCTTTGAGCTCGTCATCATCAATATCACCTTCCTCTTTTGCTTTCTTTAGCTTCAGATCTCGCTCGTCTCGCCAGCCGCAAACATTTTTCATAGTAAAGATAGCAAAGCTTGGCGGCGCAGCACCGCTCAAAGCCACGTCGACGATGAACTCGCGTTGCAAATCCTTGGCGGTATCGTAGGCTTCGGCAAATTCTGGATGTTCAGCACACCAGTTTTTCAGTGTATTGCGGTGAACGCCAATCTTACGTGCAAAACCTTCAAACCACGGAAAACGTTGCGGCAGGCGGCGCGAGACGTATTTGCCGCCCTCGGTGCCGGTTATTTCCTGTTCTCTAATAATTTCCAGCGGCTCGATTGAAAAATAGTCAATGAGCTGCTGGCAATACTCTGGCTTATATTTCGTCGGTTGTCCTGGTTCTGGCTGCTCAGGCTGTTTTGATGGCTTGACAGGCGGCTTTTTTGGTTTGTCCTTAACAATCTCGCGCAGTTGCTGCTTTGGGGATTTGCGGCTAGACTGCTTGCTACTTCGCTTATTCCTGCGCATAATTTTTCTGGTTACCATGATATTTTCTCCAAATAAAAAAGCGGCTCTTTCGATCCGCAATTCTATGGCTATTATAACATAAAAGAGGCGGCACATAATTCGCCACCGCCCCTTCAAACTTTTTAGGCGCACACATATCATTGACGTTTGCGTCTATTATGTCTTAGTTATTGACTCAATAAACTTAATCGCCGCATCACAGCCCTTACAAACAACAGTCTGAACACCAGCCTCATTGAGCGTTTTAATCCACTGTTTTTGATTTGCCGACGTTACGCTTCCTTTCTTGCGTTTCATTTCGATAGCAATAAGACGATGATTTTTACCATAAACACCGTCACCACTAACAACAGGATTGTCTCCATAGTGTATGAACTCCATCGTTGCGTCGCTATAGTCTGCTGGGACTACCACGAATAAATCTGGTACCCCAGAACTCACGCCGAGTTTCTTATTTTTCGCTTTCTGGCTCCAGCTTCGGGTGTAGGTTTCATTCGGCACGCGAAAGTGTGGATGGCCTTTTAGCCGCAACCACTGCACAAATGCTTCTTGCTCCTGATCCTCGGTTGGATTATCTATATTTGCGAGATTAGGCATTATTCCCACTCCCTAACTCCGAGATATTTTAGCCAGTCGGCTCTGTTTTCTTTAATTGATTTTTCAGCTTCTTCCTCTGTTGCGTAGCGTACAGGTTCGCCAGCATTTTGCCAGCAAGAGGCAAGACATTCTAGCCTATTATTTAAGTAGTCGTAGTAGACAATCCAGCCACCGTTACTGTTCTTAAAGTCTGGCTCAAATGTTGAGGTTCGTCGCAGTCTAACCTCGGCTAGTTCACGTTCAAGGGCTTGTTCGGCTTCTTCTTTAGTGTGATAAACATTACCATTGTCAATATTCAATCCGTCAATGATAGCGTCTGCGTAATTGCGATAGTTAACATTACCCCAATAGTCAATGTACCAATATCTATCGCCCCATTTAAGATTCCAACTAATACTGCTTGTTGATTCGAACCACTCGTCAAAATTATCGATTTCTCTAACAAGAATTGAATGTTTATGTCCTGATCCACATGTTTTCAAAACCCTTGTGCCATCGATTTTAATTTTCTCTTTGAAAATTGCCCCAGCTTTAACTGTTGGCAAATCTTTCAGTAGTTTATATAGTTTCATTTCTCCTCCAACAGTTCAGAGTCTTCGTGAATATTGCCAGCGATTTCTAGGTTTGTTAGTTCAAAGAGAGGCTCAGCCACACCTGCACACTCGCCTACAAGACCACCGTCAGAGAGCTCGATCACCCAATACTCGATAGGCTCGCCAGCGTCGTCCATAAGGATATCGCCCTCACAAATCTCTGTACCGTTTCTGTCTTTCAAGCCAGTCGATTGCTCAATCACCAGCCGTCCCTCAATCGGAATCGGCTCATTCTCTCCCTCAAGCTTTGCTGACACAAGTTTGCCACCTTGCCAATACAAAGACACGACTTTTCGCATTCTTTTTTCTAGGTTGTCCCAAGCGCGGAAGTTAATATCACGCATCTCTCAAAGTCCCATAATGATTACTTGGTATTTCATTGCCACCGGCTAGAATGAGTAGGTGAATAACGTCTTTCAGCTCTCGATTATCGTGAGCGCTGCGAACACATATCATTGGTTTCTTGTAATGATGGTCATTCTTGTTGATGTGCTGCTCGGCGGCTTTGCCAGCTTTGTTGTTATCTAGGATAGTCCACACCGGCATACTAGTGGATCGATTATCTTGATTGACCAACTCGTCGCTCAAGGCTTTAATGCGCCACAACAAGGCTTCTTCAGCTGGATTATCTGCTATGATTTTCATTTAGATTTCCTTCCCATTTTTGTAGCATTTTGAATATCCCATTTCACCACCAACTGTTTTACAACGAGCTTCAGTGTTCATATTTTGAATCTCTTGTTCGGACATTTGAAGTGTCCAAGCAATAAGCAGGACTAGAGTGACAATAACTGGTAAAGCCATCACTACGATAATACCTGTTTCAATCCAACGAATATTAAGCTTCGTTTTTGTCATAGCACGTCCTCCGCCTTGATAATCTCAATCTCTGATTTATCAACAATGCTATCAGCGTTATAGATCTCATCGGCGTAATAGTCTATTATGTCTGGAAAGTCTGCTCTGAACACAACGCTATCGCTTGTGGCAGCCCTCCTAGCTTCATCTTGAGTTTCAGCTTCAACAAAGACAGTGCCCTCTTGTACTACTCGAACTTTGACTCCGTAAATCATTGATATCTCCTTTTCTATCTACACAAAATCGCGTAGTTTAATCCAATTTATTAAGTACAATCTCGTATTTGCCATCATCAAGCGTAATCTCTGCGCGTCTGCCCTCTGACATTTTAAGAACTTCTACAATAAGGTTGAGAGATAATTCTAATTTAATTTCTACTGGCGCTAAACTCCATAAAACTTCTAGTGGTTCTGGCATATAATTCTCCTTTTAATTTTTCCTCGACCGCAGAACTGGGCAAGGCGACACCAAAGTGTATATCATTAGTTAATTACTTTAAGGTTGATGTCGCCAGTTGATAGCACCAAATGATAGTTGCTTTTCATTTTTTGGGTAGGTAGAAATATAAGTTTCCATGAAAAATAAAAGGTGCGTTGGTGCTACCAGTTGAACAGACGACCCGGGTGGGCAAAATGGTCATCTGTCCAGTTGACAGCATAATTACAGAGCAAAGGATTTCTCACCTTTCGGCTTACTCCCGTTCGGGAACCCAGCTTTATTCCTCAGATTATGTTGCCAGTTCTACGGTCGATGTTAATGTTCATCCAGTTTATTGACATGTGATAGGTCATTAGCTAATGGCGTTTATGCGTCATTAGATCTTATCGATGCAACGCCAGCCACAATTTCGTTTCCATCCCAGGCGTAATCTGGCGAGGACTTTATCAAAATCGGCTCACCATGCTTGCCGACATGGATCGTAACACCACCCATCATGCCGTCGCTCTGACTGAATTGTCGCAGTGCTTCGATAAGCAATTTAGGATTAACCACAACCGACTTTACAGGAAACGCCTCTGAACTTTTTTGCTCGACGAACGGGCGCGTTTCTGGAAAACGCAGCTCGGTTTGCTCTTGAAACGGAATCTCAGCCTTGATCGGAAAGCTCTCATCGATCGGCACCATTTCACCGTACGGATTTGTGCGAACAACGATTTTGCCGTCGTGAACATACGCTCGATCAAAGTCAGTCTTCATGACTTTATCAGCGGCAACGAGAACGCTCTGCGGGATATTCATTGAACAGGCTTTTGCGCCAGGCTCGGCGTCAACTTCGCGACGGATCAGCTTATAACCGTCTGTAGCGATGAGCGTGGCTTTGTATATGCCTTTATCCTGCTCAACGACCTCCAGCCTAACATTCTCCAAAACCTTATTTTGCGGCGTCGGCTTCTGCGCCATTTTATATACAGCAATCTGCTGCTTGGTTAGCGAAACGATACTGCTCACTTCTCCCACCAAAATCCCTTCTGCTCAGCCTCAGTCTCAGACTGTTTGTCGTCTTTCAAGCTGCCGGCTGGCTTATTATTTATCTTGACCGCAATGTCCACGCTCCGAACGCCGTGCTCCAGCAGCCATTTTTTAGCTCGCTTGGCATCAGATTCGGTAGCGTAGGTTTTCGCGTGCGGCTTGTTTTTCTCGTCGCTCCAGCGAACCGTGAATGCGCAATTCATCAGAGACATTACGTAGCCTCCAGTTTCTTGCGCTTGCGGCGCTGCTTCTTGCGAAGTGCTTTTTTAGTCATTCGGATCCTCGATCGTGCCGCCAAGCAGCTCAAGGCGCCTGGTAAATTCTTCTTTAGCCTCTTTGCCGCTGGGTGAATAAAATGTTTCAAATCCAATACTAAACTCAAACTCGCTTTTGTTTAGGTCAGGTATGCTCTCATATCGAAGATTGAATCGGTTATCGTCAATGTTGGCGCTAGCCAATCTATACGCCCGCTTGTCAATCCAAACTACATGCGGAATTGTGAATCCTATCATCCTTACAACCCCAAAATCCACAATATCAATCTGCCAAAAATAACTATGGCAGCGATTCCAGCTAGCGAAACTAAAATCCCGCCGATCAAATATCCTATGATATTTGCCACTTTTTGCATTTTGCTATCCATTGATTACTCCTCTTCAAATTAGTATTTTTATGCGCCCTGTTGCTGTAATTCCCGGCGCAACAGCTGGCTTTCCGTTAACTGCTCGCTCTCAGCCTTGCGATGTTCATCAGCGATAGCCGAGACTTCATCGACAATGTCGATATCCGCCAGTGTCATCTGATCATAAAACCAATTACCCAGTTCGAATCTATCGCAAAACTCTGCTAATGGCTCGTCCTTCAAATGCAAGTCCAGCGCGATAGTGTCAAGCTCGTCGGACGGATATTCAAACAGTAATTCTATTAGTATCCTAATGATTAATTTTTGACTCACTATTCCTCCTTTGTTATTACTTCGATCGCACCCTCATCGGGTAGCCACAAATTGCAACCAAAGCTGTAATTATACTGCCTTGGGGGTGGCTCAAATGTGCGAGGAGCTCCTGCGGTTGACGCCCCACCCTATATATACGAATCTGGCCACCCAAAAAGGGTGCGATGTAGGTTGTTAATGTTCTTCTGTTCTGTCGATTTCTTCCTCAACGTACACGCCGCCGATGTCAAAGATTGAGCGTATGGCGTTTGCTTCAGCACATTTCGCTAGCATTACTCGTGGCATGGTTTTCCACGTCCCCATAGCATCGCCAGCGCGGTATTTACCGTAATTGTCGTCAGCGGGATGAGTTTTGGCAAATTCGTCATAATAGGCTGTGTATTCGCCGATCTTAATCGCCTCGTGTGAGCCGTCGAATCTGCCAAACACTTCTACCGTCGCCGAATCCAGCTTGGTTTTTTCGGCATCCTTGTAGTCGAAGGCTGCTTTGCCAGTGTAGGCGTACGTAGGGTTTTTCGAACGGCGAGCCAGCGAGCGTAAGCCGTGAATACTAACGATTGGCTCCAGCTTTTCGATCCACTGACCGTTTACATTTTGACGCTGATACACTGCGTAGATTTCTTTTTTCAGAGGGTTCAGGTTGTATTGACTACACACTAGCATAAAGTAGGCTAAATCCTCGATTGGTCGTATTCTGCCCATTTTGTCGACGCCTAGCAGGTTGCGGTGAATATTACCGAGCACCTTTTCTTTATTGAGCCCTAGAGCCCAGTCGCCGACATACTTCGCTATGCCAGCATACTCTTTCTTGACACTAGGCTTCGCGACTTTCAAGCTGCTCTGCTCTTTCATTTGCTTCCTCCTTTCTCAATCGGCGAGAAACACTGCACTCGCACTGGTTTAACCATTCCTGAACCTAGGTAGAGCATGTCACCTTTACCAAGTAACCGCTCACCTCCAGACTCATCTAGGATGATTTCCGAGTTCTTAGCGGTTGCTACTCTCAGACAAGCTTTAACCGGGCAATTAGCTTTGATGATTGGTGCGACAATGTCGGCACTTGGTCGCTGCGTAGCGATAATCACGTTGATATTCGCCGCACGCCCTTTCTGTAAAATTCGCGCCAGATTAGTTTCTAATTCTTTTCGTGTATCCCTAGTATAATTCTTGAATTTTGGCTCGCCGTTCTTCTTGCGTCCGTCAAAAACTTCTTCAACTACCTTGCCGGTCTGCATAATCAGATCAGCATACTCGTCGATAATCAGCACTTTGCGTTTTGCGTCAACCTGTTTCTCTCGATAACGTTTATCCATCAAGGCTGTCAGGTGCTCAACCAACCTCAGTGCCTGCTCAACTTCTGATATCACTTCCTTGCCCAAATCCTCAAAGTCCAAACCCTTCATGTCGACGATAAACACCTCGCAGTTATTCAAACTCTGAATAATATTGCGGATGAAAACCGATTTACCGCTACCAGTTTGGCCGCCAATCAGCATGTGTGGCATTTTGGCGATGTCGTCATAGATGACGTTGTTCATAGTGTCGACACCGATTGGTATCTGGTGGCTACTGCCTTTGCCGTCAAACGTCGGGAATGACTGCTCGTGTGGTACTTCGATGCCGACAGTCTGCGTGCCGTAAATCGGCGCAATCACGCGAACCGCCTCAGAGCCGAGCGCCAGCGATAGATCATCGCCCAGTCCCGCCAACTTCGACATTCGCACGCCGCGGTTAGGCTTTAGAATATACGTGTCGACAGTATTGCTCTTGATCGTCTCATCAATCCTGCCGCCAACGCCAAACTCGTTTAGCTTCGCCATGATTCGTTCAGTTTCCGAACCGCCCTCTTGCGCGATGTCGTCAGCCACTACCGTGTTGACTGGCGCGAACTTCTCGCGTCGTTCTGTTGTGTGCACAGTTCTGACAGTGACGCCTTCCATCTGCGCTACAATGTGCATCGACTGCGCGCCGTTCATCATGTCGCGTGGGTTCGGGAAGTAAGTAGCGTTAGGATTATCAACATAATCGCTGACTGCCTTAACCACACGTCCAATTACATCGTTAGCTTCCTCAATGCCGTGGCGATCAAGCACATAATCTTTGATTTGAGGCATGCCGTCGCGGTTGATAGTTTTCTTGATTTCCTTGAAAACAACGCGACTGACAGGCTTCTTGTATTTGAATTCAATCAGCTGCACGTAGATCCAGGATTGAATCAGATACGCCCAGTTTTCGGTATCTTCGTCAGAGTACGACGTAACGCTTTTCCAGTCGATTATTTCCAGCGTGTCACCCAAGTCGCGAACCACATCGATGTAGCCTTTCATCGGAATCTTCTTATTACGGATTGATAGCTCACACTCGACGCGATCTTCAATCGCGAGTATATCGTTATATGTCGGCAGTTCGTTAATAACGATAGTCGACAATTTTTGGTACTGGTCGATAATTTTCTCGCGGCTGCCAGTTTTGCCATAATCGATTTCGTAGTCAGCAATATTTTCTATTTCCTGTAACCCAGATTGTATTGCTACCTCGATTGACTGACCTTTCAGTCGCTCCTCAATCATCTTATGCATTGCTTTGCCGACAACCAGTGCTGGACTAGACGGCTCGTCGTACACTTTGGCAATGTAACGTTTCTTGAATTGAATCTGATTATTTAAGAAACACATTATAGCCGAATGACTTAATATTATTCGCTCCACTTATGCCTCCCCTGCCAAAGCACGGTCGAGAAATGTCGGATCGATTAGGTTTTCTAATTTCTCCAAAATCTCACTTTCACTCATTTCACTTTCTCCTTAAAATTAGTAGCATTTCACCTTACCATTCAGGCATACGCTCCACGCCTTCCATCCGCTCGAATCCCACTTGCTGCGTGCCGCATAAATCTTATAAGCGAGCGCCACATTGCGCTCTGGTTGATATCGTCTGTCTGTCGTGTCGTGGATTGAGTTGACCTGGAATAACCCAGCGTCATTCGTTCCATTTGTATTGCGCCCCAGGGCGTTTGTCCGGCATCCACTCTCAGCCTTCATCACTGCCATAGCGATATCCACGTTCCAGTCGTACTTAGCGACCAGCGGTCGAAACCCCTCGCAGACATCTGCGCCAGCTGCCTCCACAGCAGCTTTTGGCGACGCAGATGTATGAGCTTCGACCGCTGCGACCTTAGGCTTCAGTAGCGCCGGTCGCACGCTCGCTACTTTACGGCTTTTAACTGTTGAATCTGCTCGGAGATTCTTGTCTCCAGCTGGCTATTCTTCGATTCCTGGTACTTCACCCCCAGTCCGAATCCAACCACGCTAGCGATTAGCGCTACGATGGTGATGGTTTTAATGCTTTCAATAACGTTTTTCCAATTGATTTTTTTCATAGTCTTTTCTTCCTTTTTATGTTTAGATTTTTTAGTAACTCCAAGCTGCTCAGGTGCCGGTAGCTTGCTTGGTTTCTGATGCTGAACTTTTGTCAGCTCATAGTCTAAGGCGTCTTTGTTGATAGCTGCCTCCTTTCTTAGTTAAATATCCCCTTGAGAAGCCAGCTGTCTATGTCGCCACTATATAATTTCTTTGGCCGATCCGCTTAAGTTTCGCAAAGTTCAATCATTGATAACTCTCAGAAGCCGCTACAAACAACAATCGAGCGACCTCGATCAAGTCATCAAAAGAGGGGTGAGCCTTTGCGATGCTCACCCCTCTGAAATTGGGTTTAATCTAAAAAATCACCGCAAAGGTGATTTACGAAGTGTCAAATTGTCCAAAAAGAGAACTCTCTGATTAACAGAGAGTTTCTATAGTAATATTATAACACGATAGAACTTAAGATAGTCTTGTTTTTTGGCGATAAACTTTTATAACTATTATTACTACAATGATTGTAACCATTCCAACAGCCGCAGCAATACCAAGCCACGACGATCCACTCTTGCCTTCATTATTATCCTCAGACTTCCCCTGAGCTTCCCTCAACTTCACCTCATTCACGCTACTGTTTTCTTGAAGTTTTACGTCTTTACCGTCAGAATCCATGGTAGCTATTTTCTTGTTATTACCACCGTTTACTTTATTACTCGAAGACACGTCAACAGGCTTACGATTTGTATTTTCTTTTTTACTATCATCTTTCTTTGCTTGGTTCTTTTCATACTCTAACATCTGATAATATCCATATTCTTCCAAATATCCCGGATCAGAATCACAAGCATCACCAATTCCATCCTTGTCATAATCCGCTTGATCTGGATTCGCTACATCTGGACAATTATCAAATTCCCGTTCATGTTCATCGCCGTCATCACTAACCGTCAAAGTTGTCGTTGCTACATTCGTCAGTCCAGAATTATCAGTCACTCTAAGTGTTAACAGCCCAGAAAATTCCTTAGTAAACGTATAATTGACAAAAGGCTTATCCGTCGTCACGTCATACACGCCATCTTGATCGACATCCCATTCATATTTCACGATTTTACCATTTGATGAATAAGAACCAGCACCGTCCAATTCTAATGTATCGCCAATTTTCGCCACATATTGACGATTTATCCAAGCGTTCGGTTTGTTTGTCACATTTTCAACTGACGCATTAACCTGATCAACGAGCTTATTGCTATCATCAGCTTGTAAATATGCGCCGCCCGTTCTTTCAGCCAAAGACATCACAGGTGCCATCGCATCATGTCCAGAAGTATCAATAATATATATTTGAACTGGATCAACAGCATAAGCAGCATCAACGATAGACTGTTCGGTTAGCTCAGTAACTGGTTCTGGATTCTTAGCTGGAGCGTCACCAATCACAATCATAATCTTCTTTACTCCCGCTCGCCATTGTAGATTCAGCCCTGTCTTAATACCAGAATAAACAGATTCTTTCCAGTCACCACCATTACCAAGTTGAATAAAATTGACAGCCTTGTTAATCGCCTCGACATTACTCGTAAAATCTGTCTCAATTTTAGATGGATAGTCTTCCGAGCTTCCGCCACAACACGGATGATCTTGATAAGTAACTAGTGCAAATCTAGCACTCTTGGTTTTCGAACTAATCGACTCAACTATATTTCGAATGTTATTTTTAACAGCACTAATTGAACTACCCATCGAACCAGTCGTGTCAATAACAAATACTACATCAATATCGCCGTTCGTTTTCGTTATTGGTTTCACTAAATTGGGCAGTGGTACTTTTTCGCGAAGCGCTGACGAATTCATGAATCCAACGATCGTGATTCTTCTTAAATATTGAGGCGTCTGGCTCATGTCCAGAAAACCGCTTCGGCAAACTATCAATAAAAATCACTTTCTCTTTACCGAGGCTTTTATTATATTCCTCAACCACCTTTTTCTGGCGTAAATTACCTTCCAGTCCTAACTTTCGCACTTCACTAGCAATCGAAAAATCGGATAGCTTCTCGCCATTATCAAGCGCTAGTAGCGGGTATCCTAAGAGAACTATTTTCGCGTCTGGACGTAAACGAGAATTAAGCGATGATAAAATGCCTTTAAGGTTTAGTTCTAAATCTCCCATATTATTTCTTGCGTCATTTATTTTTGTTTTGCAATCTGAAGCAGATCTTATTACAGCAGCAAAACAAGACTTAACAATGCCGTCAAAATCCAAATCATTTCCACCAATCGTCATCATTACCATATCCGTGCTGCGATCCACGCCATCAAGTTGTCGTCGAATCGTATAATTACATCTTATATTAACTCTTTTCTGATTTTTTCCGCGCTTAGAGCCAATCGTACTACTTATGATCCTATAAGCAACTTTTAAGTCATTATTCGGTTTAATATTGCAAACATCCTTGTCTTCTGCGTATTTAATAATCTGTTCATTCGTTGCCAGCTTATTGGGATCACCACTAATCGTCTTTACTACACTACCTGCGCTCCTGTCCTCCAAGAAATCATTAATTTTAGCTCCAGAGCAGGCGCGATTTATAAGCGTTACTGACAGTCCGTTATTACTTAACCATTTTTTATACATTTCCGCCCAGTTGTTGCTGTTACGATGACAGATATTAGGACCATATTCATATCCATCGGCACCATTTCCGGCCGAATAAGAATCGCCTAGTAATGTAATCGTAAGTTTCTTTCCTGCGTAATTATAAGGAACAACTTCGCCTTGAGCTGACTGTTGTATAAAAAGTCCAGAAATAATAGCCACAAAGAAAGATAATATAATAACTCTAATTTTCATATTAGTTGCCCAAGCCCTCAACACTTATATGAATACCATTGTTGTACTTATCATTTAGTATAATACTAACCCAAAGAAAATATTCCCTACCCTCTATATCTTTATATCCTACAAAATATTCCGCACCAGACCTCTCTTTGTCTAGCTTCCAGCCAGAATCTTCAGCGTATCGTTGCAGTCTATTTAACAAATCACTCACCGACTCACTCTGAGGCATCTCATAATATCTATCGACTGATGGATATGTACTCTTTTTTAAAAATCCGCGTTCTGTAGGTATGCGATGTATTTCGCGTGACGATTTCAGCTTTAAGCCCAAAATGCCCTTTTCAGCCATTGGATCTCGTGCCATATTCCACACTTCCACATACGCCGGCAGCCAAGTTAAAAAATTGACTAGCCACAAACCAGCCAAAATTCCTATCAAAATTATAAATCGCCGTAGCCAGCGTCTAGCTTTAGAATTCTTAACCGGTGATGTCGTTGCTTGTTTTTTGCCCATGGCGGCTCCTAGTTAAGTTTGTCTGGTTTTATTAAAACACAAAAAGCCGAAGAATACGATAACTATCTTCCCAAATGCCGCTTCGCTTTAATCGTCACTCGACGACCACGCGGTGTGCGCTCAATAAAACCAATTTGCAACAAATATGGTTCATAAAAATCCTCAATTGTCGTCGCTTCGTCGCCAGTTAACGCGGCGATAGTCGTTAGCCCCACAGGGTTATCGCCATAATTTTCAAGAATCGATTGTAATAAATTACGATCAGCCGGATCCAAGCCCAACTCATCCACTTCCAGCATTTCCAGAGCATTAGTTGTAGTTTTTACATCAATTATTCCGTCGCCATTAACATCGGCGTAATCACGAACTCGCTTAAGAAGTCTATTGGCAATACGTGGCGTCAAGCGCGCTCGCGTCGACAATAGATCCGCCGCTTCACTTCGAATTGACGACTCCAAAATCTTCGCACTACGCGTCACAATTTTCGCAATATCCTCTGGCGTGTAAAATTCCAAACGGTAAATATGCCCGAACCTATCACGCAAAGGTGCCGCCAAACTTCCGGTTCGTGTCGTCGCACCAATCACCGTAAATCGCGGTAAATCTAATCGAATTGATCGCGCTGCCGGACCTTTTCCAATCACAATATCAAGCTTAAAATCTTCCATTGCGGAGTACAAAATTTCCTCCACTGATCTCCCCAACCGATGAATCTCATCGATAAACAGAATATCACCGTCCGACAAATTAGTCAGAATCGACGCCAAATCGCCCGCCTTTTCAATAGCCGGACCACTAGTAATCCGCAGATTCGTGCCCATTTCATTAGCAATCACCGTCGCCATAGTTGTTTTACCAAGCCCCGGCGGACCATATAATAATACGTGATCCAACGGCTCGCCGCGCTTTTTAGCCGCATCAATCGCCAAGCGTAAATTACGTTTTAATCTTTCCTGACCAACATACTCAGCAAAACTCTGCGGACGCAGACTCACCTCAATTCGCTGCTCTTCAGAATC
>ERZ773203.161-NODE-161-length-36261-cov-18.029912_pt1 | contig 36261 bp, 29 predicted proteins | sample MGYA00580529_ERZ773203 | MGnify/ENA primary metagenome ERZ773203 (study PRJEB29015, sample SAMEA2738176) | human oral metagenome | biome: human oral; feature: human-associated habitat; material: saliva | place: China | collected 2177 ... | reverse complement strand
TTATAAATTATGAATTATAGTAGTAATCATAATTATGAATTGTGAATTATGAATTATGAATTAAAGTAGTAATTATAACGTACTGATGAGGATACTTTTATAAAGCATCATTTGAATTATCATTTGGTGCTTTTTCTTTTATTCTCTTGCACCTCTCAAAAGAAAAGACTATATTTGCAATATAAATAAAAATACAGGAGGACAAGTAATGAATACAGATAGTACAATAACAGACACCTATTCCTTGGAAATTCCCAAGGCTGATACATCGTTATTGAAGTCGCTCGTAAAACGTATGGGGTGGACGGTACATAAAACCACAACTAAGCACACCGCTTACGAACAGGCACTCAATGACAAGGAACAGGGACGTGTCAACGAGTATGCTAATGCAGATGAATTGTTTTCCAAGTTAGGCATCTGATGGCATATAAACTCTTGACAACACACCAGTTTGAGAAAGACCTCAAACGATGCAAGAAGCGTGGGCTGCCAATGGATAAGCTCAAAAAGGTTATCAACGAATTGGTAACTAACGGTAGAGTTCCTGTCCAATTTAGACCTCACTTGTTACATGGTAATAGGGATGGACAATGGGAATGCCATATACAACCTGACTGGTTGCTTATATGGGAACAGAACAACACAGAATTGACCTTGCTCATGATGAATACAGGAACACACGCTGATTTATTTGGCAAGACGAAACGATAAGACCAAGTAATAAATCATTATGTGTTTATTTTAAGATGACATTTTTACTCTGAAAATTCTTATATATACCCAAATGTAAGAATGTCACTCCAAACGAGAAATTCTGATTTTAGTTCTTCCTTATCATAGAAACGCAAAAGAATTATTGGTTCTTCCGTTAAATGTGTGAACGATTTTCGTATTGCTTTAACGGAAGAATCGAAGTTACTTATCAAACAAAAACATAGCTAAGACTGTCAATAATCTACCCTATTATCACCCTCTAACATTGAAAATCATTTCTTTTTAGCCTTCAAAAATCCGCAAACAAAGACTTGAAAAAACATTACATAATCTCGAATAAAACAGCTATAAATAAAGACAAAAACACGGATAAAAAGCAAGTTTGCAATCAACAGAAAATCAGTCGGTTATAAACTTGCAACATAAAAGCTGCTTAATTGAACTTCAAAAGGGCGTTAGTAAGGGTCTTAAAGGGCATCTTTTGCAAGTCAATTAGGCGTCTTTAAGAAGCTTAAAGAGCATGTATTGGTTTTGAGTTGTACAAAAATAGTTTACAAATATCAATTAGCATGAGAATCATTTGCTTGTAGAAAAAGGGTAGACATAGTATATATTTGCTTTTAACTTGTAGTTTATCCCGCATTGTAAGGTCGCCTCATTAAGGATAGTCATACCCTACAAGTGTATAAGTCTTTATTCTATTTCTAATCAATGCCTTTAACTTCATACCCTTTTTAGCCTCATAACTTCGCATTCTCACTACTTATAAGAGTTTGTTAGTCATAAAGAAAGCAAGTGAAAAATGAAAAAAGTGAGGGTTGTTTTAATTAAAATCTTGCGAGATTGAAATTATTTCAGTACCTTTGCAACCGAAAATGAGAATTAATTACTAAAAGGATGTAATCTGGGGATAAATATAATTAAGAACGAACAAAGCCTTGATATTAGATAATAAGGTAAAAAGAGCAGTGTGAAACTGCATAAAGTTCTTCAATTAGGATAACAGAATAAGGATTAAAAACCAGTTCAATATCACCCTTATACTCCCACTTTTAAAGAGTGAGTGTAAACATTTTTACGTCCTACAAATTGAGAATAAGGATAATAAAATAAGTAAATAAACAGCATTTTATACCATAAGTTATGAAACAGAATAAGATTAAATTGGGATATCAGAAGCCTCAGACAGAGATAATGAGCATCAACAGTGAGAGCTTTTTGTTAGATGCATCATTCCATAGTCAGCACAATCCAGGCCGTCGCCGTCCAGGACCTGTTGCCACTGGTGCAAAGGAAGAAGTAGAGTGGCTTGAGGTTGGTGGCGAGACTTCGTCAAGTAATGAACATACTTCATTGTGGGAAGATTAATCAAAAGAGAGTTTTAATTAAATAAGTAATAAGCAAAAAGACTATATTAATAATGAGAAAACAGACTTTTAAGGTGCGCCTGCTATCATTAATAGCATTGTGTGGCATTGTAATGGTGTTTGCGTCTTGCTCTAATGAAGATGTAGCACAAAGCACTGTAGAAACAAACACTGAAAAGAATAGCAACCTTACTTCATTCGTGACAGGTGCTGCTGCAACACGTACATCACTCAACTATGACGACGGTGCTTTCTTCTGGGAGGCTGGTGATCATATCTATGTAAAGGACGATAACGGAACTTGGAACAAGAGTAGCAATGCTCCAACAGAGAAGACTGCCAGCTTTAAGTTTATGGTTCCTGGTAAATACACTAACAGCACAACTTATAAGGTATATTACCCTGGTAAGAATGGTCTTAACAACAACGTAACAATCTCTGCAGCACAGAGTCAGGCACAGCCTAATAGCACCACACATATTGGTGAGGCAGGTGATTGCGGAACAGCAGACGCAACAGGTGGTAACGGTGTATTTAACTTCCGTCTCGACCATCAGGCAGCTATCCTCGTGTTCCAGCCATTTACAAATAATACAGGTGTAAAGAATTGTCAGTTGACAAAGATTGAGGTAACATCTGATAATGATATTACTGGTACTTACACACTTGACACAACAACAGGTGAGTTGACTGGTTCTGCAAGCGGTAAGAGTATTACTATGACTACAAAGGGTAGCGGCTCTTATGCAAATGGTTTCTCTTTGAATACCAGCACAGCAGATGTAAAAACCAATGGTGCCTACGTGGTGATTCGTCCTGGTAGACATGCCTTGACCGTACGTTATTGGATTAAGGACTATGCAACAAACGTTGAGGGTGCGATTACTAAGACTTATCCAGCGTTCGACTATGAGAAGAACGACTACTATGATATGACTGCTAATATCAATGTAACGGATTACGACGGTAGCAAGTACTACATGTGGGATGCACAGAAGAACTATTGGAATGGTTACGAGTGGAACTCTGCTAATCCATCGCAGCCTGTACTTGCATATGAAAGTGATCCAAACTTCCCAACTTATGGTAGTGATAGATACTTACATGGAACTAATGCTGGACGTTTCGATGCAACGTCTTCTTGTAAGAATCTGCCTAATGCTAATGAGCTGGGATGGTATGTAAAGAATGGTGATCCACGTTGGGATGAAGATAAACTGTGGACAGCAATGGGACATTTGTATAAGGGTGGTATGTGGTTCCGTGAAAAATCATTTATCAAAATGCTGACATCATTCCAATCAGAAGAAGGTCCAGGATATACGGATATGCGCGAAAACTTTAATAATTTAGTAGTGACCCCTACTCAAGGTGCGCCCGTTGGCTATTTTGCAAATAGATACTTCTTTTTACCAGCTTTGGGTAAATATGGTTTCGGTCAGTTGACAGATATTGGACAGAGTGGATATTATTGGTCATCAAGTGCTTCTCCGGGTGACTCTAACTGGGCATACTTGTTAGAATTTAGCAAGAGTCAGGTTAGTGTAAATACTGAAGAAAGTAATGGAGGATTCTATGTAATGACTTTCCAATAAGATACCTTCTAACTCCTCTCTTTAGGAAGTCCCCTTCTTAAAGCTGCAGGTTTAAAAATATAATCTTGCCAACGCTCGTACAGCGTTGAGCTGTCTTCGGACAACTCAGTGAAGTGCGATTCGTTGGCAAGTTTTTGTTTTATATCGTCTCATATGGCTCCGTAATATGTATATATGCGCGACGTGGTCGTATTTATAAACACTGATATACGGATAAGAACTCCGTTCGATTAATTGGGGAATCTGATTCTTAAGTTGTGAAATATGCATAAGTTTGCATATTAAGATGTAAAGAAGTTTTTAAGCTTTCGTATAAAAAAGCTTGCAAGTTATATGCTTTTTAACATGGTTTCGTAGTCACTCACCCACCCTTTTACTTATTAAGTCAATTCTGATATTGACATTTTAAGATAAAAGAATTTAAGTTAATCCCACCAACATAACCTGCATATTTATTACATAGGAAAGTCGTAGCACTTTACTACTATCTTGATGAGAGAAAAGGTAAGCCTTTTATATCTCTTTTTAAACCAGCTTTTTACCCTAAGTAGCACCCGAAAAGTATATTTTTTACACTTAACAAACCAACTTCTTATGCTTAAAGGGGTTAAGCCTTGTCTCATCGCTTAACTTATGTTGTATTTTGGTTGTGTTTTTTAGTTAGAATTTTTGCTTTTGAAAGTCTATTTAACACTGAATTTTACGTAATTTAAGAATGTCAGATTCGTAAATCTTTATTAGTTATTTTTATCAATAGAAATATAATTGTGTATACGTTTTTTGTATATCTTTGCGTCGTCAAACTTTATGTTACACTTAAAAAAATGCGTTTAGTATATCTGGATTTTGCGTATAATACCTCTTATATATAAGGAGAGATTTTCGTAAGTTAACTTGCTATATCTTGTTACATCTTCAGATAGAACTTGACTCGAAAAAATGTATATATATAGAACCTATTATTCATAAAAATTAAAATTGAAATAACCAAAAAAGGAATTTATATGAAAAATTATTTGAAACCGTACACAGCGTGTACAAAAGTTGAGATGGAAAGTCACTTGTTGAGTGGGAGTGGCGGCGGTTATAATGGAGGTTTTAAACCAGGTGGCAGAAAAGCTCCTTGTCCTCCTAACAACCCTCCTATTGGTCAGACTAAAGATAGCTGGGGCTCTGTAAAGGCAGGCACTCCTTCTCCTGCAGCAAAAGAGGATTACTTCACCAATTTTGAAGATTAACGTTCTAACATTTAACAAATAACTAAAAACTTAAAATCATGACCATTAAAAGTTTTTACACACTATTACTAAGTGCAACCACTTTAATACTTGCTTCTTGTTCTACTGAAGTGACTGATGAGCAATCTGCTGCGGCAGGCTCAGCTACTCGTTCATTTACGGTAAGAGAAGTACAGGCACCTATGACACGTACGAATGTGTCGCTTGTAAAGGCTATCACATGGAATAAAGGCGACCGTCTCATTGCTTACAACATTACCTCTCCACGTAAGGATTACGATTATCTGTCTATTGCAGAGAGCGGTTTTTTCTCTAAGTTTGTAGGTGATGTTCATTGGAAAGATGGCGATGAGTTAGCAGTTTTCTATCCTTATAGATATGATGCGACTGATACACGTCTGGGTGTTGTTAATTTAGGATTGGATGAGAATACAGTTTATGACAAGGGCGAAGTTGTAAAGGGGCATCAGAATGGTACCGTTGAGAACTTCAGATTCTTCGATTACTCTTGGAATAAGGTAAAGAACATTTCATCTGAAGGTGTTAATACATTGGCTGATGTTGCCTTTGAAAAGCAGTACTCTGTTTTTGGAGTGACTATACATTACAAGGGACAGCCTTTGAAGAAGATTAAGAGTTTGACACTTCAGAATGTCTACACCAAGGCAGAGTTTGACCTTGCCACAGGTAAAATGACATATGCTCCTAAGGAAAACTTGACCGTAAAAGCTGAAGCACCTTTGGACACCTTCTTTGTAGCACTCTTCCCTGACACACATTTTGCTCCAGTGCTTACTGTTGAAACTGAAGATGGAGAAATATACCACCACGAAATCAAAGAACCTTTCAACTGCCAGCGTGCAAAATACTATCTCGAAGATGTTGTCGTATCTTGTACTTCATGCATTGATATTGACGGAACAAAGTGGGGAAGATACAACTTGCAGTATGAACCTTGCACGAATTTAGAGGGTTGGGTTCCTGGTTACAGACTTGCTAAGCAGGCTTGGGATTACTTCTATACCAATTCTGATCCATTCAATCTCTATCCAGACTTCCTCCCACGTGCCTTCAATACCTCTGCTTTCGACCATTTCCGTTGGGGCAATATTGCTGGTGCAAACAATTACAGCTACAGCTACTCACGTTATTATTCATATCATATGGGTAATCTCCAGGCTGTAATTCAGAACAGATGCTATGGCGACCTTGCTTACTATGCTTCTAATGGTAAGTTCATGATGCCTACAAAGGCTGACTTCGATAATCTGATGGCAAAGACGGGTGAGTATGTTGGTTATTATCAAGACGGCTGTAACATCATTGTCGGTGTGCTCTTCGACCCAACCGTTCCCGCTTGCAAGAAGGGTAAGGTACTCGATAAGAACGGCCATATCATTGGTAACACAAACCGTCCAAATGGTATCTATGTAGGTAAGTATAATGCCCACAACACACGTATGAAGAAGTTCTCTAAGGAGGATATCGATAAGGGTGTGTTCTTCCCATTCGCTGGTGCTTACACCGAGTATAACGACGGTGCGCCACGTCTCCAGCGTCCAGGTGGTCAGGCTTACTACTGGACTTCTGATGCTAACCGCTGCAACTACGCACAGGCAACAGCTTTCTCAGCTTATTACATGAACAATGGCTGGCTCTATCCAGGTACTGTTAACGGCAGCGGAAGTGGTAACAACCCTAAGTACAACATGTATAACATCCGTCCTCTATGCGTTAGCAGTGATTCAAAGACGAAGCAAAATAATCAGACTAAGCAAAGCTACCAAACCAAGAAGGGATGGTAGGGAGTTTGAAAGTTGACGAGTTAGGCAAGTTGACGAGTAAACGAGTTGACGAGTAAACAAGTTATATGATAACGAGGGTACACAAGTAATGCAAGTTGACAAGTTAACGAGTTGACGAGTAAACAAGTTATATGATAGCAAGTTGATGAGTTGTAATAAACTTATCAACTTGCTTTTTTAGTTCCTCAAAAACTATTACTCAAAGCATAAAGTTAACTACGAATTACACGAATGTCACGAATTACATCGCAATAAGCGTTAGCGTAATTAGCGAAACTCGTAGTTAGTAAAGGTGCATATCATAAAGTTCAAAGTTCAAACCTCAAAGTTCAAAGGATAAGGCGTTAGCGCAATTAGAGAAATTCGTAGTCATTCATAGTTCTAAGTATTAAGTTAACTACGAATTACACGAATGTCACGAATAAGTAAGCTATAATGATTCGTGTCATTAGAGAAATTCGTAGTCATTAAACGTACAAATCATAAAGTTCAATGCTCAAACTTCAAAGTTCAAAAATGATTAGAGAAATTCGTAGTCTATAAGTTTATTTTTTGTTTGCTGTCACTTTTAACATTTGAATGAACCGACTCTCCTTCAGCATATTACACATATCCTAAGCCTGACAGCAGTGACAGCAACTTCAAAAGTCAGGTTCTTCCGAAATATGGAGTGATAAACTAAAACGCTTATATAATAAGGCACACAGAGCTACGGAGAGGACGGAGATAAAGGCAATATCACGGAGGGCCGATGGCACAAAGAGCGACGGAGGTGTAGCATACAGATTTCTAATAACTCTTTTGGGATAAACGCTTTGTATATAAATTGCTAATAGAATTAGCAAACAATCTCCGTCGCTCCACGCACCGACGTTGCCTCCGTAACTGCCAGTGTTTTGCTTTGATATCCCTCCGTACTCTCCGTCCCTCTGTGTGAAGTTTAATAATTACACTGGTGTGAAATATCCTTACATTATCCCTTAATCTCTTTGTAGAAATTAAGCGAAAAAACGCTATTTCGAATACCTTTGTAACTATCTTGTTGTTAACAAGTTACAATACACTATCACAAGAGGTGGTTAATTGGACTTCAAAAGGACGTTAATAAGGGTTCAAAAGGGCATCTTTTAGAAGCGAAAAGAGCATGAATTGAAAGCCAATTCATGCTCTTTTTATTTTTTAGACTTGATTTTTGTTTACAATATGGAGGTAGTGAAAGGGGAAAAGCAGAATATTATATTAGGCAAAGAAGCAAGTGTAAACGGTATTGTCTTAACTCCTCTAACTTCATTTAACTCCTTAACACCACATCAAATCCTCCTTAACTCCTTATAAACCCTCCTTCTTCGTCCGAATCTTGTAGCCTACGAGTCCGTAGTAAAGGATGAAGAGGAAACAAGGAACGCTTACCCAGTAAGAGGTTTGGAAAGAGGTTGCATCCTGTACCACACCACGCAACCAAGGCATCACAGCACCACCGGCAATCGCCATGGTCAGCAGCGAAGCACCAGACTTAGTGAACTTGCCAAGGTCTGCCATTGCCAAAGGCCACAATGCTGGCCACATCAATGAACAGCCTAACGCCATCAAGAAGATGCAATAAACGGAGATAACAGGGTCTGGCACAACGGCTACAGCCACACTACCAACGAGGGCAATGATAGCGCAGATGCGCATTGCAGCAGCCTGAGAGAGGTAACGTGGGATGAAGATTACACCACAGATATAACCCACAATCATACCCACTGAAGGGATAAATCCGTAGTTATCACCCTCCAAACCTAACGACTGTGCATAACCTGTTGCCGTAGCGAGCGAGATAGTCTCTACACCAACATAGAGGAAGAGTGCCAAACAGCCCAACAACAAGTGTGGGAACTGCAGAATACTTGTCTTACCGTCAGCGTATGAACTGACTGCTGCCTCGTCGCCACGCTCACTCTCATCCTCACCTGCAGCCTTCACGTCTGGCAGTGGAGCCATCAATGCGATAACACCCAAGAGCAAAAAGATACCGATGATGATGGTGAATGGCATGTAAAGATCGGTGAGTTGCGTATCGCCAATACCCTTACCAATCACCAAAGTAATGAAGAGGGTTGTCACTGGCCAAGCCAACTTATTACTGATACCCATGCAAGAGATACGACGTGCTGCCGAATCCATCGGACCCAGAATCGTTACATATGGATTGACAGATGCCTGTAAAACGGCATTGGCTGCACCACTGACGAAACTCGCAATGAGGAACCATGTCAGTGAGTTCTGCTTCGCTGCGAGGATGAAAAGTCCGAAAGCCGCTGCGAAGATAGCGAACGACAAAGCCATCGTACGCTTATAACCGATTGCCTTAATGCAATGGGTTGCAGGAATACCGAACAAGAGGAACGGTATGAAAGTCGCTGCAAGCAACAGACTTGAAGCTGCACCAGAGATGTGCATTGACTTCTCTAATACTGGCATCAAATAAGAGTTGATACCCAAGGCAAAGCCAATAGAGAAGAAGAATAAGCCGATAATGGCTAAAGGAAATAGATAGTTAGTTTTTTGTTTCATAATAAAGATATTTTTTATTTACTACTTCATAACAAGGTTTTTATGCGTTCACTCCTCCTTCAGAGAGAGCTTCTGTGAGCTTACTAAGGCTCCGCACCAATGGTGTTTACCATCAGCACGTCATGTGCTAAGCCTCCGCACACTCCTTGAAAACGGAAAGGAGGGCATATTATTATAGCTTTGGCTTACTTTATTATCCCTCCCTACGCAGGAGAAAGATACTTTTCATAAACCTTTTTAGTTACCACATTGAAATATAAAGGCGCACGAGGCACCCATTCCTTAGAATGATGAATACCACGTGCGCCCCTACCCTACAGCCAAATCATAGGCAGTGAAGACTGCAAGGCGTTAGTTAGCATGAACCTTTCCACCCTGAATATAGAATCCTTTGGCAGGAGGTTCAGGGAGTCTACGACCAGAGAGGTCGTAGACTTGTGCCATTGTTGTCGCTGAGTTTACTACGGCAGAGATTCCGTTTGCGGTATCATCTGCCGCTACCGAAAAAGGGATGAAACGCACGATATTTGAGTAGGTTTTACCTTTCTGTATCTCATACTTTGGTAATGGACCAGGACCGCAAGACTTGTTACCAAGACCCTGCTGAATAGCATCAAAGTGTGCTACGACACGATTAGATGTTGGCAACTCCCATTCGTGGCGTGCTGTGCGCAATTCTGCCTCTGTCCAAGGCGTCAGAGAGAAGGCAACATCACCCGATGTCTCTACCTTCACACCATTGCCCTCGTTGTTTGTGAGGGTGAGCCAACGTAGTCCAATGCGGTTGCCGTTGCTCTGTGGATGTGCGAAAGGCTCATACATATCCTTGACTGTCGTCTCATAGAGACCGAAGTCTTCGCCATTGAGGCGGTCGATATAGCTTGCGCGAGGACCACGTGCATAGTAGCGCACCTTTGACATGTCGCTTGGGAAGTTCAGACTAAAGCCTAAACGTCTTGCGCCATTGCCCTGTGCCTCAAAGGAGCTGGCGAGATCTATCGTACCGTTTGCATTGATTGTGTACTTATAAGTAGCCTTACCATAGTTGCCGTTCTGCGTAACATTCACAGTTGCTGTCTTACCATCGTCAGAGAGTTGGAAGGTAGCTGTCTGCGACTTCACGCCATTATCGGTAGGATCATTACCATAAGCCTCCATCGGGTTATCGTTTTCAATCCAACGATAGCGGTCGAAACGTGGACCATTGTTCTGCATAAAGAGGTCCTTACCCTCGTATGCCCAAAGGGTGATATTGCCCTGTCCGTCGAATGTTACTTTCTGCTTGCCGTTCGCGTAGGTATAACCACCATCGCTATTCTTCGTTGCGTGAAGGGCATCAGCCTTTGTGTTATCAACCTTATCGAGGACCTCTGTGCGTTGTGCCAACTGTTGCTGGAACTCAGCGACAGGATAGTCACGGTCGCACCAGTTCGTTGCCTCCTTCGTATAAAGTCCGATATTGAGGAAGAGTTCCTTACCTGCAAAGGCTGTAGGGTTATACTTCACGTCAACGGTTTCAGTACCACCAGCAGCGCAATTCAGCTTCTTAACGATACCATCCTGTACAGGCTTACCGTCAGCAAGGAGGGTCCACTTAAGATAGAACTGGTTGAGGTTGCGGTCGAGATACTTATTTGTCAACTTCACCTGACGCTTCTCAGTATTCAAATCGAAGCCCACCCACTGGTAAATACGCTTCACCTCGTCAAGCTCAGCACTCCATGCACGGTCGGCATTGACAAGTCCGTTGTTAACGAAGTTATACTGATGAGGACCCGGACAGTCATATCCTGTGATATAAGCAGGGAACCCATTCTTTGTCAATTGGTTGTTTTTAATCGCATCATAAGGGTAGATACTCTGGTCAACCCAGTCCCAAATACAACCACCAACACCCATCTTAGAGCCTTCTATCGCCTCCCAGTACTCACGAAGGTTGCCCACAGCGTTACCCATAGCATGGGCATATTCGCACATGAAATAAGGTTTACCCGTACTTGGATGGTTAGCATCTGAGATAACAGAACCTGTCGTCCCACCACGTGAATGGTCAACTGCAGGATACATAACAGAATGGAGATCAGTGCCCTCAGCATTATCACGCGTTGAACCCTCATAGTGGATATAACGGTTATCAAGCTTACGAACAGCATCGTAAGCTGCCATGATGTTCAGACCAGAGCCACTCTCGTTACCTAAACTCCAGAAGACAACACTTGGATGGTTGCGGTCGCGGAGCGTATTACGTACGTTACGGTCGACGATAGCACCAGTCCAATCAGGGTTATTGATAATCGTCTTTGGTCCGTCCCAGTTCTTGTGAAGCTCCATATCAGCCTCATCAACAACGAAGAGACCGAAGTGATCGAACATTGCCATCATCTTTGCTTGACGTGGATAATGGCTGGTACGAACCGTATTCATGTTAGACTGCTTCATCATTGCTATGTCTTTTAACATAAGGTCGGTGGTGATGCTGCGACCATGCAATGGGTCAGTGTCCTGTGTGTTAGCACCCTTGAGGTAGGTACGACGGCCGTTCACCTCAAGATAACCCTTACTAAGATCAATCTTTCTGAAGCCATACTTAGTAGAGAAAGCCTCCTCTTCCTTGCCGTCCTGCGACTGACTGAAAGTGAAGGTATAGAGCGTTGGGGTCTCAGCAGACCATAGTTTCACGTTAGAAAGAGTTCCGAAATCAACTGTCTGTGTCTTCAAGCTGTCGCCAGCAGCAAAGACAAAGTCAGATTTCAGCTTCTTCACTTCCTTACCCGATGGGTCGAAGAGCGTTACGGTTACGGTCTTCTTCGCTGCAGTCTTATCGCGGTTGCATACGGTAAGGTCTACAGATGTAGCCGCACTACCCGTAGCAGCGGTAGTAGAACCCGGTGTAACAGTAGCCTTAATATAATGATCTGCCAAGTAAGTCTTTGGTGTAGCCACAAGGTAAACATCACGATGAATACCACTCATATGCCACATATCCTGACCCTCAAGATAAGAGCCATCGCTCCAACGAATCACCTGTACGGCAACATTATTCTTACCAGTGCGGAGGTATTTAGTAATGTCAAACTCGCTGACATTGTTTGCTCCTTCTGTATAACCCACTTCATTACCATTCACATAAACGTAAGCAGCAGAGTAGATACCATCAAAGTGGAGGAAGACACGCTTATTCTCCCAGCCTGCAGGCAGAGTGAAATCACGACGATAAGAGCCAACAGAGTTCTTCAAACCAGCCTTCATACGAACGTAAGGCTGCTGATCTTCAAACGGATAGTCTACATTCACATACATTGGCAGACCATAACCATTCATCTCTAAACAAGAAGGAACAGTGATATCGTTCCACGCAGAGCCTTCAGTGCTAACGTTATCGCCCCAGAAGTCGTCCTTACCGAGCAAGACAGGCTTAGGACCCTCGCTCCAACGCAACTTCCATGTGCCGTTCAAACTAAGGTAGTTTGCCCCTGTTGGGTCCAACCAAGGCTTGTCATAACGCTGACCATCAGCCTTCATCGCCTTCGTTGATGGATAAGGCATATAGGTGGCATGCGCACGCTCTTTGTTACGCTCATAGATCTTCGCATTCTCCCAGTCGGCACCCTCAGGAAGAACCACTGCAGGCACTTCCATGAATTGTAGCGTAGCAGCTGATGCATCACTGTTCCCATAACCACAGTAATATCCGTTGACAGAAGAGATAGAACCAAAGGTTACATAATAAGTCTGACCATTCCTTGCAGACACTGCACTCAACTTATAACCACTGCCTTTCTTAGTGATATAAATCTGTTGATTAGGATTGGCGATGCTCTGTGTCCACATACAAGGATAGCCAGAGACTTTCTTTGTGTCGTTGAGTGCCATGTCGAAAGCCAACTCGCCGTCGCCATTTACCAACTGATAGCAGTCCTGCTTACCGCTCACAGCAACGAGTTTCCACTTCTGTACATCGTTACCTTCAGCATAAGTTAGGAACGCAAGACCCGTGTCCCTTAACCATGAATACTTGTAGGGAGTAAGGACATTCTTGGTGTCTTGCCCTACTGAGATTAAATAGGTCTTACCGTGTTCAGGCTTCGCACCCCATGTGCCAGCCCTCAGCACGGATGGTGCTAAGGCTAATAAGAATACGAGAAGACCAATGATTCTGATAGTTTTCATATAAATGAGAGTAAATATTTACGCTGAGTTGAACCCACACCTCAGCCTAAGCCGAAGTGTGGGTAAGATGTATAACCTGTGATTAGTTGATTACTTTCGTTGTACTTGTTGTACCGTTGTTATACTTCATTTGCTTGATGTACACGCCACGGCTCTGTGACTGACTTGTCTTTGTACCGTTAAGGCTGTAGTAGTCTACGGAAGCGATGTTACCGTCCTGTGCCTTTTGTATGGCTGCGATAGCGTCTGCAGTCTTAGAAACAATGACATACACACCGCCCTTCACTGTAGGGAAGCTGATTTCGTCATCACTGATACGCTTTGCCTTAACCGCCTTTCCGTCAGCAGTAGTCACCTTATAATCCTTTGCTACGTTAGTATATTTCACAATACAGGTTGTACCCATGTTTGAAACAATCTGTACCTTCGTAGCCTTAGCATTTGCCCAATCAATGTCAACAGTGAAGTTGCCCACTGCCTTTAAGCCCTTTACTGAACCCTTCTGCCAGAATGTTGTTGGCAAGGCAGGGAGAATCACGAGTTTATCATTATAACTCTGGAGGAGCATTTCGGCTACACCAGCTGTATAACCGAAGTTACCATCAATCTGATAAGGTGCATGAGCATCCCAGAGATTCTCATAGATACCACCTGCAGCCTCGTTTACTCCGGTGTCCCAAGTCTGCTGTAAGGCACGCTTGATAAGGTTATGACAGTGCTGACCTTCGTAGGCGCGGGCGTTAAGATTAATCTTATGACCGAGCGACCAACCCGTTCCGTGACCATCGCCACGGGCTATCAGCGACTGACGAGCAGCCTCAAAGACGGTCTTATCGGCATCTTCACTAATCTGTGTACAAGGATAAAGCCCCATCAAATGAGAGATATGGCGGTGTGCCTTATACTCGTTAACACCTATCTTGCTTGGGTTATTAAACTGTGAAGAGTATTTCCACTCACGGAGATAAGTCTTTCCATCAGCAGGGTTCACCTCTGTATGGCAACCGTCATCAAGCTTAGCAAAGTAGGTTGCAAGCGAATCACGGAACGCCTTTGACACTACATCATCGCCAAGAACCTTAATCGCCTTGCGTGTATTATTGAAGAGATCCCAAACCAACTGCTGGCTGTGTGCGGTAGCATTCTCCGTTGGTCCGTGTTCTGGCGACCACTCATTAGGACATTCGTAGGTGCCGTCAGCAGCCTTCACGAGCTTCTTAAACCAATAGTCGACAGCCGACTTCATCGCAGGGAATGCCTTTGTGCGCAGGAAGTCCTTATCCATTGTGTAGGTATAGTGCTGCCAGAGGTGCTGGCAATACCACGCATTAGCAACGGTATAGGTGTTGGCAAAGGTAGTACCAGAGCCATAGATGTTATTCTCAGTTGGTAAGGTCCAACCTGTATTCACGTGACCCATGTCCTGTGCAAAGCGACGCCATGTAGGCTTCACACATGCCTCACGATAGATATAATCGAGGAATGGGTGGTGAAGTTCAGAGAGGTTGGTTGGCTCAGCAGGCCAGTAATTCATCTGTACGTTGATGTTCGCATGGATATCAGAGTGCCATGCTGGGGTATTGTTGTCGTTCCAAATGCCTTGTAAGTTAGCTGGGAGCGATACGCCACGGCTTGAACTGATGAGGAGGTAACGACCATAATTGAAGTAGAGTTCCTCTAAGAAGAGGTTGTCATGCTGGTTGTTACGATAGCTGCTGATGAGCTGTGGGGTTGGGATATTGTTCTTAACATCACCGAGGGTCAGCTGACAACGATCAAAGAGCGACTTATAATCGGTCTTATGTGCTGTAAACAAAGCATCGTAACCCTTGCTCTGTGCACCATTCACTGTCGCTGCCGCACGACCTGCAAGGAGGTTAGCTCCAGACACATATGCCGGTGCATCGGGGTCGAAGTCGGTCAATCCACGGAGATAAACAGTCATGCTATTGGCACCATTTACCTCAATAACGCCCTTTGCATTCTTAGTAATCGTGCCGCCATCTGTCACGATGCGCGCTGCACAATAATAGCTCTCTGGTGTTGTTGCACCATGATCATCTTGGCGAGCGATCTGACCATCGAAGGTAATCGTTGCCTGATTGTTATTATCAACGGTATAACTTACGTTACGTCCGTTCTGATTCTTCAGTGTAAGCGTTGTATTGATTTTACCGTTCTGTGAGGCTGTGTAACGAACTACCACACAGCTATCAGGATTGCTTGCGAAGTAAGTACGACTGTATGTTACGCCATCCATCGTATATTTCACACCTGCTATGGCATCGTTGATATCGAGGTAACGCACGTAGTCTGTTACCTTTGACAATCCACGACTGCGGATATAAAGGTTGCCAAAGTTAAGATAATAACCATAAGCAGCCGTACTCGTCAGCCCACCGAGCTTACCGCTCCAAAGGGTCTTGTCGTTAAACTGTACGTCGTCAATGGCTACATCGCCCATCAAAGTTGCACCAAACTGACCGTTTCCGATAGGAAGACAAGAGGTCATCCAGTTCGTTGCGGGTTTTGTATACCAAAGCGTATATTTATTGGCAGGATTAAAAGTAGTAATACCTGACACTGGTACCAATGCTTCTGCTGGTACGAAGCGCACGACATTACCACCATCGCCTAAGTCCCAGAAGCTGATATATTTGCCTTCACCAGCACCTTGGAACATATTAAAGAAGTTACGTCCTGTGGTTGACTTACCAATCTCGAAGCCACCCAATGCGTTCTTTGACTCCACCATCGTAAAGAGCGTATCCTTCACGTTGCGAGCCTTTGCAGCGTTGACGTATGAATCGCTGATATAAAGAATCTTTCCACTCTTGCTAACAAAAGAGTATTTGCCGTCTTTCTCTGATACACGCCATAGCATGTCATCAAGATTACCATTATGCAATGACTCTGTTTGGCAGGTTTCCTTATCCCCCTTGGCACTCAAAAGCCAGTTACCAGTCTGGAACTGGATGTAATAATAAACAGGATTTGCAGCTGTTGAGATGACTGGCATATAGTATGGGAACTCCATGTCATCCTTGCTAACAAAGGTCAACACGTTGTTGATGTCGCCCTTATCCCACAGTCCAATCTCTTGTCCAGCCCTAATCTCTCCCACTTGGTTCATCGCATGACTGTTAGTAGAGTCTGGTGCCAACTCGAATGCACCTGTTCCAAAGCTGGTATTCATACTCTGGAAGATGTGGAATGAGGTAATATCTGTAGCCTTAGTAGCCGCCATAAAACGCGAACTATAAGGATTTGTGCCATTGACATAAAGGGTACGACCGCTCTTACTTACCAACTGGTACTTCTTATTACGACCAAAGTTCTCTGCTGCTACCACCTTCCATAACTGGCGATCTCCATTCATAACCTGTGGAACGGCAGTAAGGCACTTTTGCTTTTCGCCCTTGTCTTCCAACACGTTATTAGAACGAAGATACTTAACGTAATACCAATGCTCATTGCCTTTGGTACTGATGCGAGGATAACCTTGTGCAAAAACTTGTCCGACACATACGACAGACAAGAGAAAAGCAGCACAAAGACGCTTACAGATGTTCATAAAAAGAAATTGTGATAATTATTTAATTATTAATGTTGAACAATAAGACGGAAAGGAGGGCATGTTAGTATCGTTAACTCTCCACTTACCCATGAAGTGATGCCATGCTGCGTTCTCTCATATATTGAGGATATTATTTGTATTTCTGTCGCTGCTAATAGATGTTAGTTCCTACTTGTTAGGCTTTACTTTTGGCTTTTTCAAAGGAAGGCTTCTTGTCTTTAAGTTTATGGCAAATATAAACATATTCTTTTAATTATTCATTGTTATAAATACAATGTTTTATATTTTTAACCATTATAATCCGATAAAAATTAAATGATTTATGTCCTTATGCATAATCATCTTTAAGTTTCCTATTACCATTAAAGCCTAAACTGGTTGTTTTATTATCGAGTATCTTGCCTATCATTACAACAAAGGCATAGCGAACTACGTCAAGTTACAAAGATAAATGAAATATTGACAAGAAAACAAAAGAACTATTTGCAGAGCATTCAGCGCCCCACACCATATGTGCGAAGCATCCGCACACGATGTGCTAAGCCCCGAGACCACAGCATTAACTGGTTATAAAGGATAAACTTGTTCTTATGTTATCTTGTCACTCTTCGCAAGCAACTTGTTAACTCGTCCACCCGTTGACTTGTCAACTTACCCTGTTACTTTGTCACTCTTCGCAAGCAACTCGTTAACTTGTCAACTCGTTAACTTGTCAACTTACCATGTTACTCTGTCTACAATTACCCTGTCTACAAGCAACTGGTTAACTCGTCCACTCGTTAACTCGTCTACTCGTTAACTCGTCTACTTCGAAGCCCTCTTAACCATAAATGCCCCTAAGGTGAAGGACTTCTTCTTGTGGTTATAGACCTTGAGAGAATACATACCATCGGGCAGGGAGCCGATAGATAACTGGTTGTTTCTTACCGATTTAGCGTTGATAATGCGGAGGATGACACCCTGCAAAGAGAGGATTACATAACGATCGGCATCCGTTAGCTTTGCTGCAGCAGGCAGGGTGAGGGTGTTTCCATCATTAGCGAGCAGGGTAGCAGGAGACTTCGAAAGCGTCGAAGAATTCATATTCTCCTGTAAAGCAGGCGTTTCAAGTCCGTAACGATCCATACCTCTGACCGCAAAATAGAGGTTAGGATTCACATTCTTCAACTGCAGCGTCTGCCCAGTATAACGTGTAAAGAGCAGGTTTCGCGCATCCTCAGTATCAACAGGATAGGTGTAGCTGGCGTATATATTATAATAAGGAGTGACCGCCTTCCACCTCAGAATCACCGACTTATCCTCTCGACGTTCTACCAATGAGGAGTTGACAGCGTAAGGCATGGCAGCCGTTGATGCAACACCCTGCATCTTATGAGGGAGGGAAAGCGTAGCATTAAACTGCTTCTCAAAGTCGTAAACACCCTGCTTATTAGCCGTGAGGAAGTAAGAACGGAAGTGAGCATGTCCCACTCCGAGGTCACGACTCACATACATCTGGCGGGTGAGGTCGCCCAATGTCCAATTACCCTCACGTGGATCGAGGAAGTAAGTACCCAAACCTGTCACAATCTCACGCTTATAAGCATTCTCAACCCAGTCTGCAACAAAAGGATAATAGTTGTCGCCACGGAAGTATTGCATCGGATAGAGCTGGTCCATCAACCCTAATCTCATCCACTCCTGCGCCTCTTGTGAAACACGATCGTGGGCATTGAAATTCTTTGAACTATAACGACTGAGGTCGGCATGCTTACCGATTGGCGAGCACGACATCTTTACCCACGGTTTGATAGCCTTCACCTCGTCATGAATAGCACGCACAATGGCTGTGATATTGCTGCGACGCTGGTCGGGTGTATCGCCATCACGGTAAGAAGGACGTGGCCATCCGTCAGGGTAACGGATATAGTCGAGGTTGATACCATCCACATCATACTTTCTTACAATCTCTCCACAGATAGAGGCAAGGTAAGGAGCAACACTGGGATCGGCAGGGTCGAGATAAGAACCCGTTGAGAAGTTTCTAATTCGAAAGCCCTTCTTCATCAGCGTTCTACAGCCCAATGAGTTTTTTGCACCCACTGGAATCGTCGCAATCCATGCGTGAATTTCCATGCCACGTTTGTGACATTCCTCTACAGCAAAGCCGAGTGGGTCGTAGCCATAACCCGGTGCCCTACCCTCAACGCCAGTGATACACTGGTCCCAAGGCTCAATATCCGACGGATAAATAGTAGCTGCACGCACACGTGCCTGCAAGAGTACGGTGTTGATATTTGCCTTCTGGTATTTATCGAGGATGTCAATAAGTTCCTGCTTTTGCAGTTTGATGCTTTCTTCCGACCGTGCATAGTTCTTCGGCCAATCAAGGCTGGCAAGTGTCGTAAGCCACACAGCACGTGTCTCCCGCTTCGGCATTCGCTTCGTAAGATAGTCGGAGAGATTCGTCTGTGCTTGTGTTGTCATCGTTATTACGCAAAGGAGCGTAAATAAAAAAAGCTTCTTCATATATGAAATGATAATATACGTGAATTTGAGCGACTAATTAACCTGAGTTCAATGGGGTATAAGTATCTGTAAATTCAGTGATTAATGAAATTCCACCCCCTTATCCTGTGCGCTCTAAAGAACTACAAACAGAAACCACAATAGCCACCGAGGGCAAAATTACTAAATTATTTCGTATGGCAGATGACTTCTATTCGTTTTTTAATATATTGTGACGAAATACACGTTAAATCCACGCTAAAAAGCGGTTTATGCGGAAGGAGGAGGGATAAAGTTTGTTTGCTTCAGTCATTTGGAACGATAAGGCTACTGCCTAAGTTTAGGACATTTGACGAAATGTCACACAGAGAAACGGAGTGTATGGAGGTTTTATTTAAACTTACACAACCCACAGAGGCACCGATGGTGCAGAGAGCAAAGGAGTATAACAGCAATATTTAATCCCTTATTAGTAGAGAATTGTAAGCTATTTTCATATAGTTCAAAACCAATACATGCTCTTTTGGCTTCTTAAAGACGCCTAATTGGCTTGCAAAAGATGCCCTTTAAGAACCTTACTAACGCCCTTTTGAAGTCGAATTAAGCACCTTTTGAAGGCCTATTTTGCAACTACTTGATAATAAATAACTTACAGTGATGCTAAAACAGTTCACTTTTAAGCTATTTTCCTACCTTTTCTTTGAATATTTTGTCAATATATTTCTTTGTATTACTACGCTAAATTTCACACGGAGGGATGGAGGTTATGGAGGTTTTATTTAAGGGTATATTGCTGACAGAGGTACCGATGGCGTAGGGAGTGAAGGAGTATAAAAGCAAGGTTTATTGAAAATAATAAATGACAACGATATTACATGAAAATTATTTGATGCGTAAAATCACAGCATAAATTTGGAACTTTCATCCAAATAAGTTATATTTGCAAACAGAATTTACTAACAATTTAAAAGCAATTAAAGGTATGAGAAGAACGATTCTAATATTATTGCTCTTTATTATTGGCAATGGCTTATTGTTATTGGGAACAGATTTTAAGCCCACGATACCTACTATTACACTGCTAATTATGAGTTTCTGGGGAACTTACAAACTGATAAAAGATTCTAATCTTTCCAAGAAGAAGGAGGAGAAATCAGCATAATTAGCCTAATTGAACTAATTGGGCTAATTAAACCTATTATTCTCATTGACCACCCAACACCCATCAGCCATCACCCATCACCCTTTCAGCCTCTTGAAGAATTTCTTTATGGTCAAACGCTAAGTCGGGAAGTTCGGTCAAGGAGAACCACTTTGCTTGTGCTGCATCGTCCAAACCGCTGACTTCTGCAGGTTTGTCAAGAATCGTGTAATAAGCCACGGTGATAATACGCTCACGTGGATCACGGTCGACGGCATCAAAGATACCAACGCGATGCAGCTCGCCAACCACTAAACCAGTTTCTTCTTTCAACTCACGACGAGCAGCATCAATCGTTGTCTCGTCAATATCCATGAAGCCACCGGGGAATGCCCATTTCCCCTTACAAGGTTCGTTCTTCCGCTGAATCAACAGCAGTTTCATCCCCTCATCAGTGCGGGCAAAAACAAGACAGTCAGCCGTTACGGCTGGGTGTGGGTAATTGTATGTGTACATTAGGTGTATTCTTGATTTATAAAACTCCTTTCTCTTTCATGTATTCCGTCAAATCTTCCATCAGATAACGAGAGCCGAATGTATGCAAGACATCGTAAGAAGGCACAATATATTCATCCAGTATACCAGAGGTTTTCAACCTACGATACACTTCTTGTTGTGGTAGTTTCAGCATTACCGACAACTTGCCAATGCAATAAGTAACAAACTCTAATGTCTTTTGATCCATATCATTACTCAACTTAAAAACAATAAGCTTATAAGTAGGGCAAATATACAAATAATATATGAGATTGAACATTATCTTACAGAATAATTCTCTGATATGAATATTTAAGCAATAAAAAGTATGAAAAATATTCTTTCCGTTTGAGTATTCTATCCATTTTTTTCTTACCTTTGCGCCCAATGGAATTTAGAACAATTGTCAACATCCCCCGTCCAACATTTGAGTTGGAACCTTGTGAGCGGATTCTTTTTGTAGGGTCGTGCTTTGCCGACAATATTGGTAAGCGATTCGAAGAAGAGAAGTTTCGTGCCATGGTAAACCCCTTCGGTGTGATGTATAACCCTGTTTCAGTGCTACATACGGTGAAGAAGGTGGCAAACCATACGTTTGACACAGCCGTATTCACATTGGGAACCAACCATGTCTATGTGGAGCGAGCTACAGGCGAGATTGTTGACAACTGCCAGAAACGTCCACAACGAGAGTTTGAAGAGCGCGAACTTATGGTTGAGGAGTGTGCCGACGCACTGCGCGAGGCGATCACCCTACTACGCCAAGCGAATCCAAAGGTCAATGTCATCATCACGGTCAGCCCTATCCGTTATGCCAAATATGGCTATCACGGAAGTCAATTGTCAAAGGCTGTGCTGCTGTTGGCTGCCGACAAGGTGATCAAGGAAGAAGGAGAGAGGGTCTATTACTTCCCAGCCTATGAGATTGTCAACGACGAATTGCGCGACTATCGTTTCTACAAAGCAGATATGCTGCACCCCAACGAGCAGGCTGTAGAATACATCTGGGAACAGCTTGTGGCAACCTGTTTCTCTGCAGAAGCCAAACAGTTTCTGGAGGAATGGCGACCTATCAAAGAGGCATTGGCGCACCGCCCATTTCATCCAGAGGCTGCGGCTTATCAGGATTTCATAAAGAAAACGAAGGAAAAAGCCAAGATGTTGGAACTAAAATATCCCAATATAGAATTGAATTTATAACTATGGAAGAAATGAATGACAAGCAGATCGAAGCACTGCTGAAAGCACATGGTATTAGACTGACCGCAAATCGCATTCTCATAGCACGAACACTGTCAGGATTGGACAACCCAGCCTCTATAAAAGAGTTGGAAGCAAAGATTCAAACGATTGACAAGTCAAATATTTTCCGTACACTTTCATTGTTCAAACAGCAACACTTAGTACATCAATTGGAAGACGGAAATGATATAGTTCGCTACGAATTATGTCTCAGCGATGACGATGAAGAAGATGAAGACATGCACGTACACTTCTATTGTGAGCGTTGCCATCGCACCTATTGCCTCAATGACATACACGTTCCACAGGTTGATTTGCCTGCAGGATACGAACAATCATCCATCAATTATATGATAAAAGGAGTGTGTCCTAAGTGCGCTCGCCGATATTATATTAAATGATAAGACGAAAAAACAGCAAGGATAATATGCTGTATTAAGACTTTTCACTATCTTTGCATAAGAATAAAACAATTTAGATAGTAATGAATTATACTATTGAGAAAGTAACGACGCTCATTGGCGCACGCCGTTATGGTGATAAGGATGCAAATATAAGCTTTGTACTTACCGACAGCCGCTCTCTGTGTTTCCCTGAAGAAACATTGTTTTTTGCGCTCAAAACTGAGCGTAACGACGGACAGAATTACATCCCAGAACTCTATGCAAGGGGTGTAAGAAACTTTGTCGTGGAGGTAGTGCCTGAGGATTGGGCAACTCGTTATCCTGATTCTAACTTCTTGAAGGTGGTTGGTTCGCTGGAAGCTTTGCAGCGACTGGCTGAACGTCATCGCGATGAATACTTGATTCCGATAGTCGGCATCACGGGTTCAAATGGTAAGACAATGGTCAAGGAGTGGCTTTATCAGTTGCTTTCTCCGCAGATGGTGGTCACACGTTCACCTCGTAGCTATAATTCACAGATAGGTGTTCCACTGTCAGTACTGCTCTTAAACGAGAATACACAGGTCGGAGTGTTTGAAGCAGGTATCAGTCAACCCGGCGAGATGATGGCTTTGCGCGACATTATCCAGCCTACTATCGGTGTCTTCACCACATTAGGTACTGCCCATCAAGAGAACTTCCCTTCCTTAGAAGCTAAGTGCCACGAGAAGATAAAGCTCTTCCACGACACAGAGGCAATCGTCTATTCTGCCGATAATGAGGTGATGGCACAGTGTTTAAGCCAGTATGATTATAAGGGTCAGAAGCTCGATTGGTCTGTAAAGAATACGGAGGTAGCCTTCTATATCAAAGCTATCGAGAAGAAAGACATTGAAACAACCGTTTCATATGTATGGAAAGGACAGACGGAAGGACAATATAAACTACCTTTCATCGACGATGCCAGCGTTGAGAATTCTATCACCTGCGCAGTCGTTTCACTCCATTTAGGACTCACCCCTGCTACTATCAGCGAGCGAATGGCACAGTTAGAGCCAGTCGCTATGCGCTTGGAGGTGAAGGAGGGACAGCATGGCTGTACGCTTATCAACGATTCTTATAACTCTGATTTCAACTCACTCGATATTGCACTCGACTTCATGAATCGTCGTCCTGACCATAAGGGACGTCGTCGCACATTGATTCTGAGCGATATCCTGCAGAGTGGTGACACAGATAAAGACCTATATAATAAGGTGGCTTTCCTCTGCGAGAAGCGTGGTGTTGAGAAATTTATCGGTATTGGTGAAGGACTCTTGGCACAGCGTTCTGCCTTTAAGCATTTAGGCGAAAAGCATTTCTTTGCTACCGTCAACTCCTTTATCCACAGCGATGTCTTCGCTAACTTGCACGATGAGGTAATCTTATTGAAGGGCGCACGACAGTTTGGTTTCGACCGACTGACAGAACTCTTGGTGAAGAAGGTGCATGAAACGGTGTTGGAAGTAAACCTCAATGCTGTTGTTGACAACCTCAATTGGTATCGCTCTTTCCTCAAACCTGAGACGAAATTGGTTTGTATGATTAAGGCTGATGCCTATGGAGCTGGTGCGGTAGAGATTGCAAAGACCTTACAGGATCATCGAGTTGACTACCTCGCTGTGGCTGTTGCCGACGAGGGTGTGACGCTCCGTAAGAACGGTATCACAAGCAATATCATGATAATGAACCCAGAGATGACTTCCTTCAAGACGCTCTTCGATTACGACCTTGAGCCAGAGGTGTATAGCTTCCGACTCATGGATGCACTCGTGAAGGCTGCACAGAAGGAAGGTATCACGGGCTTCCCTGTTCATATTAAGCTCGATACGGGTATGCACCGATTAGGTTTTGACCCACAGAAGGATATAGACGAACTGATTAAGCGACTGAAACAACAGAACGCTATCATCCCTCGTTCGGTCTTCTCTCACTTCGTTGGCTCTGATGCTGACAACTTCGACGAGTTCTCTGCTCATCAGTTTGCACTCTTCGATGAGGGTAGCAAGAAACTTCAAGCTGCTTTCAGCCATAAGATTATCCGCCACATGGACAACTCTTCAGGTATCGAACACTTCCCTGAACGTCAGATGGATATGTGCAGATTGGGCTTAGGCTTGTATGGTATCAACCCACGAACGAACAAGACAATCAACAATATCTCTACGTTGAAGACTACCATCCTGCAGCTGCGTAACGTACCAGCTGGCGACACGGTAGGCTATTCTCGCAAGGGAACAATCGACCATGACAGTGTGATTGCAGCAATTCCAATCGGCTACGCTGACGGCTTAAACCGCCATTTGGGCAACCGCCACTGCTACTGTCTGGTGAATGGTCAGAAGGCGGAGTACGTCGGCAACATCTGTATGGACGTAGCGATGATTGACGTTACTGGCATCGATTGTAAGGAAGGTGACAGTGTCGAAATCTTCGGCGACCACCTCCCTGTCACCGTTCTTAGCGATACGCTTGACACGATTCCATATGAGGTACTGACGACTATCAGCAATCGTGTGAAGAGAGTTTACTTCCAGGATTAGATGAGTTTTAAGTTGACGAGGAGACGAGTTGACGAGTTGACGAGTAAACAAGTTGCTTGTGAGGAAGACATAGTAACATAAGAACGAGTGGGCGAGTTAACAAGTTGACAAGTTAATAAGTTAATAAGTTGCTTGTGAGGAAGACATAGTAACATAAGAACGAGTGGATGAGTTAACAAGTTGACGAGTTAATAAGTTGCTTGTGGCAATAAAACACATAATCTTTGTTTTTTATTCTTCTGTCTTCTTTTGTCCCTCTGTATTGTAAAGGAAATTCAAACCTTGAAAAATAAGAGGGCGTTAATTCCATTCGAATTAACGCCCTTTTGGCTTGCAAAAGGTGCCCTTTAAGCCCCTTACTAACGCCCTTTTGAACCCTTAACAAGCACCTTTCACTTTCATATTCTATAACCTCTTGATTTCCTGTTAGTTGCAAACCTGCTCACAACACGTGTTTTTCACCCTTATTTCAGAGATTTTATCAAAGAAAATGTCAAGGTTTTTGATGTAACTACACCCCCCCAACAAAACACCAATGACACAAAACTACGAATTGCACGGATTGCACGAAGACAAAGAATAGAACTACGAATTGCACGGATTGCACAAAGACAAAGAATAAAACTACGAATTGCACGAATATAAATAAGAAATAGCCAATAAGTGTACGATGCATCACACATAACTTGTTTACTTGTCAACTAAATACTCCTCAACTAAATAATAGCAAATAAGTGTAAGATGCATCGCACATAACTTGTTTACTTGTCAACTAAATACTTGTCAACTAAACACAAGGGTTATCGCGGTAATTACGCCCCTCTCCTTTCGGAGAGGGGTTGGGGGTGAGGCTATTTATTCCTCCCCACAATCCCCCTCAACCAAAAGTAAGCCTCCTCCTGCAAACGAAAAAGGGACCACGAACAGCGGAGGGGCAGATAACCGAACTTCCTTTTGATTGAAGGACTTACTTGCCGAAGATTGATGGTTTGCCAAACATAATGCATAACTGACAAACCATGCTGGCGGTCGGTTAGGGAGAGTTCATGGCGATGAAGGAAATAGAACATGTAAAGCCCCACTAAGTTGAGCCATCTCACCGTCTCAAAACAACGTAGACTCTCCTCTGATGCACCCAAAGAAAGGAGCTGACGACGCATACTCTCGTTCGCTAAGAGAAAGTCAAAACGGCGAACACTGATGTTATGTGTTGTGGAAGAAGTGTGCTGTCGATAATAATAAACGCCCTCACAAAAAGCTACTTTGCGAGACTTTAGATAATGAATACGTGTTACATTCTCATCGCTATAGGTCAGAAGCGTGTCGTCATAAGGATAGGTATGGTGGATATCTCCTCTAATTGCATACACACCATGTATCTTCCATGTCAGGCTTTCCTTAAAAGCCTCTGCGCCTGACAACGTGTCGAAATGAGGCATAGGAAAGACTTTTTCCTCTCCATTCTCGTAATGATGAACAACCTGAAAGAGTACGGAATCAACCTCATCGGTAAAGGCTTCACATACTTTCTCAAGTGCCGTTGAAACCAACCAATCATCACTGTCCACAAAACATATATAATCTCCTGAGGCATTGGACAGTGCCATGTTTCGAGCATAGCCTATTCCATGATTCTCTTTTAGTGCAAAAACCTTCACACGATCGTCCTTTTCAGCATACTGATGGAGAATCTCCAATGACTTATCCGTTGACGCATCGTCGACACAAAGAACCTCTATGTCCTTCAAGGTCTGCGACAACAGCGAGTCAAGGCATTGCGGTATGTAAACTGCTGTGTTATAAACGGCTACAAGTATACTAATCTTTGGCATGGCGAACAAACTTATTCTTCACTTTAGAGATTAAAGCATTCCATAGTCCCGACTTCGCTTTCAGCACACGGAGAGAAACTATCGTACTGACAACGCATAACAAACTGGCTACGCCCCACCGCATCCACTCGTCGTCAGAACGCACACAAAGAAGCACAAGGAGTCCGATTGAGAAATGAAGTGCGGCATAGCGCATCACCGATGAGGACAGACGATAACCATAACGAGCGTAAGCATAGCCATAGACACAGACAAGATTGAGCAGACCAGCTGCTGCTATACCCAATCCTGCACCAAAGAGTCCCCACTTCCAAAAGCCAAGTAGTACGAGTGAAACAAGGAAAATGTCATACAATCCCTCTAAGAGTAGATAGGATTTTGAGTCTCCTTTTGCTAAAGGAATATACTCAACAGGGAGGCGGATAGCACGTACATACATCGCCAACACCAACACTTGCGCCATGCTGAGGGCTGGAAGGAATTTATCGGAATAAAGGAAAAGAATCAGCTGGGGCAGGAATAAGAGGAAGAAAGTAAGCAAAGGAGAGATGAGAAGGAGTGTCACTTCTATCTGTCGGTTGACAATCTGATTAAAAGTAAACTTCAAGTTGTTTGCTCCAGAAAGGCGTGGAAAGTAGTCAGTTTCCATTGCAGAGAAGATCATACCAGCATAAACCATCGTCATCATGAAGGCTGAATTATAGAAACCCACGGTTGCTATATCCGAAACATTATTGAGATAGCTGCGGATAATCAGGTCGGCACCAGAGCCCAAGATGCCTGCAAAGACAAAGGCTGTACCCAAACGAATCATGCCCCAACCCTTGTCTAAGAACGCTTTTTGGAAAGAAACGTGGAAAGGGTAGAGCCGATGAGAAACCATTATCGTCAATAAGAGTTGCACCAATGCCATCAATACCAACGAGGGAACAATGGCTGCATCACCAAAGAAATAATAAAGTGGAACGGTTAATACTAAGGCTCCTAACACGTTATACACCGATATAGCAGCTAAGGCACGCAACTTACGAACTCCCTTAAGGATAGCAAGCTCGCCTCCAGCTAAGGCAGTCAATGCCACACAAGGAGAAAGAAGGATGAAATGAAGCGTATGTCCGTCCCACGCAAAGGTGTAACGGCTAAGCAACGGACTCAGGAAGATACAGATAAAGAATCCCAACAAGGCAGCAAGCAGGCTCCATGAACGCACAAGGGCAATGTCTTCCGTCAGTTTCTCCTCATCCTTCTTGTCGTAATCCTCTGAGATATTGCGCACAGCACTCATAGATATTCCAAAGTTTGTGGAGTCACTGATGAGCTTGGTTGTGGAATTAAAAAGCGAGATAAGTCCTACTCCCTGCGGTCCGAGCAGCATAGCAACAAACTTATTGCGAACGATACCAATCAGCACATTCAGCACCTGTACACCACCAAAGAGGCTGATGTACTTCAAGATATGCAAATAGCTGTCAGTATTAGAGGCTTTTTTCATCACATTAACTAACGGATTTAAAAGTTTTTTATTATTTTTGCATCAAACAATTATTACATGAGATTATCTATCATCATCCCCATCTATAACGTTGAAGACACACTCCAGAGATGTTTGGAGAGTGTGTTAACGCAGATGGATGAGAGGATAGAGGTCATTCTCATTGATGATGGGTCGACGGATTCCTCTGGGCAGATTGCGGAAGAAATGACGGCTACTAAGGGGAATTGTAGGCTTATCCACCAAACAAACAAGGGGCTTTCGGCAGCAAGAAACGCAGGAATAGAAGTGGCAACAGGGGATTATCTCACCTTTGTCGACTCTGATGACTTCGTTGCTGATGGTACATACGATGCATTGTTGGCTGTCTTGGCAGCACATCCAGACTATGACATCCTTGAATATCCTGCTATGCTGTATTACGAAAGTGCGACGAGGCAACGACTGCTGACCTTCACGGACACAACGATCGGTTCTATCCGTGACTATTGGCTGGGCGGAGCTTACCTCCACACCTATGCTTGTAATAAGCTTTTTCGGCGTGAACTCTTTGCTGAGACGCGCTTTCCAGAGGGCAGAGTGTTTGAGGATGTCTACACTTATCCTTACTTATTGCAGCAGGCGAAGGTAGTGGCAACAACTGCCGCGGGCCTGTATTACTATTGTCAGAACGACAAGGGAATCACCGCTCAGGCAGGAGGAAAGGAATTGAACGACCTCTTAGAAGCGCATCTTAAGCACCTCAAGCTGTGGGGCGAACTGACACCTGCTTACTATCAGTCGTTGGTTAATATTCAGTTGGATGTCTACGAGGCTACTCATGTTGCCCCTATCCTACCCGTTCTGCCCTATAAAGGAACCTTGAAACTCTTTATTCTCCACTTAATCGGATTAAAACGCTTATGTCAACTCAACCAGTTTATTCACAAAATAAGGAAGATAAGCCACTCGTAAGCTTCATCGTGACTTACTATAGCGAGCCTGTTGATATGCTAAAAGAGTGTATCAGCAGTATCTTGGCATTGAGTCTGCACGAGACAGAACGCCAGATTATCGTCGTGGATGACGGTGCGGACTATTCGCCTATCAACGAATTGATTGCGCTATCATCGAACATTGTCTATGTCAGACAGCCTAACCGAGGATTGGGACAAGCACGGAACACAGGAATTGAACTGGCTGAAGGAAGTTTTATTCAGTTTGTTGATGGTGACGATTTGTTGCTGACAAGTGCCTACGAGCAGTGTTTGGACATCATCAGATACCGCGAAACGGATATGGTTTTATTCCAGTCAACTGACAAGAAAACCTCAAAACCGCTTGCTGATGCTGAGGGTCCGATAAGTGGAACGGAGTATATGACGCACAATAACCTGCGGGGTTCTGTGTGGACCTTCCTCTTCCGCAAGGAGATTCTGCACGATCTTCGTTTCCCTAAAGGCATACTCCACGAGGATGAAGAGTTTACGCCACAACTCATGTTACGTGCCGAGAACCTTTATTTTACCAATAACAAGGCATATTACTATCGTAAACGTGAGGGGTCTATCATGCACAAACGTGACAAGCGTTGGCATATCCGCCGCCTTTCTGACGCTGAGCAGGTACTTTATCGGTTGAAAGAGCGGGTCGACTATCTCCCTGTAAAAGAGCGTATTGCAATGGAACGACGCATCGCCCAACTGACAATGGACCATATTTACAACGTGATAAGGCTGACACATGACGAGACGCATCTCAACCATGTGCTACAACGTCTGTCCCGACATGGGCTTTTCCCGCTACCCGACAAGGACTATACAAGTAAGTATAAGTGGTTCAGAAGAATGACCAACAGCAGTTTCGGGCGCAAGACATTGATAATGCTGTTAAGGCTAAAGGGTTAATTCAGAATTCATAATTCAAAATTCATAATTATGATTACCGCAATAGCTGGCAATATGCAACCCCTTACTCAGAGTTCTCAATGGATAATTATGATAACTTTCAGAGATAAATGATTAATTCATATTTATGATTACCCAGACTATCAAACAACAATAGCAAACACAGTAATCATAATTATGAATTATGAATTATGAATTATAGTAGTAATCATAATTATGAATTATGAATTCTGAATTCTGAATTAAAAAAGTCACATGAAAGTCCTACTATTAGGTGAATATAGCAACGTACATAACACGCTGGCACGAGGCTTGCGTGAACTTGGACATACGGTAACAGTGGTGTCGAATGGGGATTTTTGGAAGAATTACCCACGTGATATTGATGTTTCCAGACGGTCGGGAAGGTTAGGTGGCATGCTTTTGATGGCTAAAATCTATACCCTACTGCCCCGTCTGCGAGGCTATGACATCGTACAGTTTATCAATCCTGTGTTCTTTGAACTGAAGGCGGAACGGCTCTTTCCGCTCTTTCAATATCTGAAAAAACATAACAAAAAGGTCGTTCTCTGTGGCTTTGGAATGGATTATTATTGGGTAAACACGTGCTCAACGACGATGCCACTGCGTTACAGCGACTTCAATATCGGTAAAGAACTGCGCCAAAATAAGGAGGCGATAGTCGAGAGAGAGGATTGGATTGATACGGAGAAAGGGCGTCTGAACCAGCTGATGGCTGAGCAATGCGACGCTATCGTGACAGGACTCTATGAGTATTGGTGCTGTTACGAGCCGTATTTCCCTAAAAAGACAAGCTTCATCCCCTTCCCTATCGTTGTCGGTGAACCGCCTATCATAGCCGATGAAACACCCGAAAAGCTGAATCTTTTTATTGGAATCAGTAAGAGTCGGTCGGTATATAAAGGGACTGACATCATGCTGAGAGCCGCTGAAACGGTTAAAAAACAATATCCCGACCGCATCAACCTCACTGTTGTTAACGGTCTTCCCTTTGACGAATACGTGCGAACAATGCTCGGTTCGGATGCTATCATGGACCAACTCTACAGCTATACGCCCTCGATGAATCCCCTTGAAGCGATGGCACATGGTATTATCTGTATCGGTGGTGGTGAGCCAGAGAACTATGAAATCATCCATGAGCCCACTCTCCGACCTATCATCAACGTCCTCCCGACTTATGAAAGTTGTGTTAGAGAGCTTACTCGCCTCGTCAATAACCTCTCTCTCATTCCACAATTGCGCCGCGATAGCTATGAATATGTACGCAAACATCATGACCATATCAAGGTCGCCCGCCAGTATGAGGAGCTTTATCGGGGACTATTAAGGGAGAAGGAGTATTAGCCTTATTAGGCTAATAAGGCTAATTGGGCTAATAATTATTAGGCTAATAAGCCCTATTGGGCTAATAACAATTGGGCTAATTAGCCCAATAAGGCTAATAACAATCAGGCTAACAAGCCCTATCAGCCCAATAACCTCAATAAAAAAAGTGAAGCTAAAGCTTCACTTTTTTCTTTTTTCCATGACTCTCATTACTCATTCGGTCAAGAGCAGTAACGACATAGACGTATTTTGTACTGCCGTCTTTATAATTAAGACGTAGCTTATTGCCGTAAGGCATCCCCACAATCTTTGAAGGATCATCGAGATTAATTGGCTCACCGGCATAGAAACGATAAACGATATAACGATAAGGAGCATCCTTCCAGCCCTCTCCTCGTGGAGCCTTCCATGTGAGATAATAGTAGCCATCACTCTCCTGTCTTGCCTTCACCTTCTTTGGTTTCGATGGAGCCTCATCGTCAATGAAGGGCATCAAAGGCTGCAAAGCTGGATAACGCCAGTAGTTTGTGCGAAGGAGTGTACCATAGTTGCCTGGGTTATCAACAACCGACTTAGCATACCATAACACCGTTCCATTAACGTTCTGACACTGTTGATGCAGACGACGTTTCGCTGGAAGCTGATTTGAGTTAGGGTTCTGTGGGTCAGCATACTTCACCGTACGAAGTACATCCTCACCAATATACAACGGACGATTGCCTGCATAGCGGTTCCACCATCCGATGAGTTCCTTATAGTCTGCCGCACGGTTGCCTATCTCCCAATAGATCTGTGGTACACAATAGTCTATCCAACCATTGTTAACCCACTTAAGAACGTCGGCATAGAGGTCGTCATAGTTCTGCAAACCATTTGTACGACTACCATTCTTTGGGTCGTTCTTCTGATTTCGATAGATACCAAAAGGAGACACACCAAACTTCACCCAAGGCTTACGACGATGGATAGACTCACCCAACTGCTTGATGAAAAGGTCTACATTATTACGTCTCCAATCGTTGATATTGGTGAAACCACGTCTGTCACGTTGGAAGTAAGCCTGGTCAGGAATGGTCTGTCCTGCAGCAGGATAAGGATAGAAATAGTCATCAATATGTAAGCCATCAATATCATATCGGCTCACGATATCGTCAACGACTGCACAGATATAATTGCGATTCTCTGGTAGAGCAGGATTGAGGATGTAAAGTCCATCGTATGAGAAAACACGATTTGGGTTGGTTACTGCTACATGATTCGTTGCCAACTGTGTGGTATTCTTTGTCTTAGCACGATAAGGATTAATCCACGCATGGAGTTCCATACCACGGTCGTGGCACTCGGTAATCATCCATTGCAATGGGTCCCAATAAGGCGAAGGAGGTGTACCCTGACGCCCTGTAAGGAACTTACTCCATGGCTCATACTTACTTGGATAGAGCGCATCACACTCTGCACGCACCTGAAAGATGATAGCATTCACACCATCTCGCTGCAGTTCGTCCAACTGATAACGCAACGTACGCTGCATCTCCTCTGTACCGATTCCTTGGAACTGTCCGTTCACACACTGAATCCACGCACCGCGGAACTCTCGTTTCTTAGCTGGGACCTGTCCATACACGGCATTTGCCGTCCCAATGAAAAGCACTGCGGCAATCAATAATCTCAATAGAGAATGAAGTTGTCTCATTATTTTAATTTAGTTATATGCGAAAAAGGAACAAGAAGAACAGCACAACTGGCACAACTGGCCCCTCCCCCTTACCCCTCCCCCGTAGGGAGGGGAGTAGTATGCGTGATACCCCTTGTGGTTATTGGAAATAACTGTTAGGCTTTCCCAAGTTAATTTATTAGAATCCAGATTTTCATCATTTTCCAAATTAATTAATTAGGATTAGGCCTTTCATCACTCCCAAGCAAACCGTTTCCAGCACTCCCCCTCTCCCTTCGGAGAGGGGGTTGGGGGGTGAGGTTTTACCTCCTCCTCCCTGCCATCTTCCTAAACATCTGGCGGTGGAAGCGGCGTTCAGCCTCTAACACGCGCAGCAACTTTGTGGCAGGAAGCACCTTTAGCATTTCCTTATGATAACGCTGTTCTATCTGTTTTAATTGTATTTCATAGGCGTCAGCCTGTTCAATCATCTTACTTGCCTCGCGTTCTGATGATGGCCTTGCACTATGAATAGCACGTAACTTATCGAAATAGCCACGCTGTTTACTTCGCATCTCATCAAAGACAGGGAAGAGTCGTGCTGCCTCTTGCGCACTCAATCCTGCCTCTTTAGTAATGAAGTTATGCGACTCTGCCTTGATTCTATTTAAATCAAACTTCCCCTGTGCATGCAGCAAAGACACACTGAAGAAGATACAGAGCAACAAGATTATTCTTTTGTATTTCATACTTCCTTCTCCTCTATTATTCTTCACTTGCTAAATAAGCATACATATCCGACTCGTCTATCATGAAGTAATCGGCTGCCTGATCGAAATCATCTTCTGATGAAGCCGATGCCTCGTGCGCTCCCTGCGCCAACTGACTTCCTGCCAAAGCATGTTTCCCTTGCCCACCATCAAACTCATGATAAGCGAGGAAGCCTACCAGCACAACACCGATTGTCATCGCTGCAGCTGCCAATGGGCGGAGATAACGCAAAGTAGCACGACGTGGTTTTACTTCCACCACCGTCTCTTTCTGCTCTTCAGCTGGTATCTGAGCCATCACACGGGAAGACGATTCAGAGAAGTAATTCTCTGGAACTGTGAAAGGCCGCTGTGTGCCGTATTCCTTTTGTAAGTGATTCGTTGATTCCATAAAGTTTTTTCTTTGATATAACTTAGACTGCAGAAAGGCTGAATGGTTTAATTATCAAGGTAAAATATTATTCATACCGCTTCACGTAGTCAGTAATCTTCTGTACAGCAATATGATAAGAGGCTTTCAGCGAACCCTCGCTTGTACCTAATATCTCGCTTATCTCGGAGTATTTCATCTCGTCATAATAACGAAGTGTGAACACCGTGCGCTGCACATCGGGCAAGGTTGCAATGGCTTCCTGCAACACTGCCTGACTCTTATCGCCATCGAAGTAGTCGTCTGCTAATAAGCGATTGGCTACTGAGAGGTCGGCATCAGCACTGGAGAGTGCTGCTGTCTTTTGATGACGAAGGAAATCGAGCGACTCGTTGATAGCTATGCGATAGAGCCAAGTGGACAATTTAGCTTTTCCTTGAAAGGTCGGAAGACTCTTCCATGCTTTGAGAAACGTGTTTTGCAATACGTCGTCAGCATCCTCATGTGTAAGGACTATACTACGAATCTTCCAATACAGCGATTGGCTGTACTGGTCAACAATCATGGGGAAAACCTTCTGTCTTCCTTCGGAACTCGCCAACAGGCGAATCACTTCAGCTTCATCGAGGGGAGTCACTACTCTTCAAGAAAAGGCTTTTGATTGCCAAGAGCCGAACGGCGTCTTAACGGATAGATACCTTGCGAACTACATTACCCACCTTGACGATGTAGCATCCCTTCGGGAGGTTGAGCGTATAGTGCTTATCGTCACCGTCAACCTTCACGCTCATCACGCGTACACCCGTCACATTATAGATTGCCAACTGTTCGTTCTCAGCACCAACCACATGCAACACGTTACCAACAACCGAGATTGAAATAGTCTGAACGTCTAAGTCAATCAAATCAATCGCTGCACGCGCCTGCACCGGTGCGGCGAAGCCTACAGAGAGCAGTAATGTGAAAAGAAAAGGAGTAAATATATTTTTTATCATAGACTATGCTTTTATGTTAGCTACAAAGATAACAAATTTAGGAATACATCTACTTATTTTATTGCATTAGTCTATTAAGATTTAATATAAATTAATACTATAATTCAGAATTCATAATTCACAATTCATAATTATGATTACTACTATAATTCAAAATTCACAATTCAGAATTCATAATTATGATTACTACTGCCTGCTATATTCATTGATGCAAGCAACTTGTTTACTCGTAAACCAGTCAACTCGTAAACTACCAATAAAGAACTACGAATTACGCGAATGACACGAATTATTTAACAATAGGGATTAGTGTAATTAGTGAAATTCGTAGTTCATATCATAAAGTTCAAAGTTCAAATCTCAAAGTACAAAGGATAAAAATTCGTAGTCCGTGTTTGAATTTCTTTTACTTTTCAGTTTAGTAGAGCGTGGAAAATAGGGTTAAAATATCATGGTTACAGGTATAAGTGACAAAAAGAGACCTAAAATGGGTCTCTTTTGCTCTTATATGACAA
>ERZ773203.155-NODE-155-length-37173-cov-4.598578_pt1 | contig 37173 bp, 39 predicted proteins | sample MGYA00580529_ERZ773203 | MGnify/ENA primary metagenome ERZ773203 (study PRJEB29015, sample SAMEA2738176) | human oral metagenome | biome: human oral; feature: human-associated habitat; material: saliva | place: China | collected 2177 ... | reverse complement strand
CAGAAAAATTACTCAACGCTTTCTCTTCTATAATTAGCAGTAGAGGGAGCACGAAGAACATTAATATCTGACTTATAACACGGCAGAAGTAAAATAGGTCAGGTATATGGTCTCTAAAATACTCAATTAACATTCCAATTGATAAATTGAAAACAATCATAAGTAGCAAAATTGCTGCCCCTTCAATAATTACTTCACCCAACTTCATCCACGCTCTGTCGGTTCCTGTTGCAAAAGCTCTTTCTAATGGTGTCGCAGTTGTATAGCGAAACATTGTCACAAACGCTAAAAATAAAAGCGCCAAACTTGGTAACACTTCTGCCAAATTCTTTACAATAGACCACCAACCAACTCCCAGTAACTCTCCATTCACTCCTACTACTGAAAACATGTACAACACACTTGTATTCATCTTTTCTTCCTTTCTACAAAAAAGCAGCCCCTTCATCCCTGAAGCAGCTGCTTTCCCTTATCACTGTGCACTTATTCTCTTATATCTCTCAGCCCATCTTCTCGCCCCAGTGCGCATTGACATCGTAGTTATATGCCTTGATGCGGCGGTAGGCGATCTCCTGCCACGGCTCACGGAAGCTGCCGTCTCCGCTTACAAAGAAGCCGGAATCCATGTAGCGGATGATGATGTACTCCGAGTTCTTCTGGTCAAAGCCGTTACCCTGGCTAAAGTCAATGCCGTTTCCGGTATTCCGGGTCATCACGGCCTCGAGGAGCGGCAGGGTGACTTCGCTCAGCGGAATCTTCATATCCGGCATGTCGAAGAAGCCGCCCTTTGCCTTCGTGTAAACGCAGAGCACTCCGAGCGCACCGTTGCAAGCGCACTTCACTCGCTTGATATCTGCGAGCTTCACCTGATGCTTTGCGCCTATGATGACGCCGCCCGAGAGGCGGATGATCTTCTCACCGAGCGTTGCGCCGAGCTCTGTCTCGAGGCTGTCCAGATTGTTTGGGAATTCAGCCCCCAACTTGCTCGCGGCAAAGGCAAGGAGCAGCGGCTTGGTCTCGCGAATGTTGTGGCCGTTGTTCCAGGTTCTGGTGTCGAGATCCAGCTCCGGGATGCTCATATTCTTTATGTTCAGGTCGCGAAGCAAGACTCTGTAGTGGAAGTTCTGGCTCCAGTAGTTGGTCAGAAACAGAGAACCGATCTCCGCAAACTTCATATCCACATCGACCTTGCCGTTTAAGGTCTTATAGCTGAAACCGTCCTTCGCAATCCGGAGGGTATGGCCCGCACCGAGCATGCCCTTCTCGGAAAACTCCATGGTAGCGCCGTCATCAAAATATGTCTTCATCTCTTCTCTCCTCTATTTTGCTTCCGGCCAACTCACAGAAGCTCGTTGTCAATGGTATAGCTCATGTAGGCGCCCTTCTTAAAAAGACCGCCCTCCTTTAGACCCCAGGCAATCGCAGAGCAGGCAAGGCGCTGCGACTCTTTCTTTTTGACGCTCCGCGAGGTAAGCAAAATGCCTGCCGGGAAGAGTTTCGCAATCAGGAAGCTATAAAGGGAATCCGTCTCTCCTTTTTCCGCCTGCTTCGTGTGGAAGCTCGGATTGGTATCCCACCACTCGTTCGGCTTACAGAAGGAGCAGACCGCACGCATCTCGCTTGTGCTCAGGTTCTCGGCGCAGACCGCGCGAACCTGTTCGAGGTCCTCATCGGCAATCACACCGTCCGTAATCGAGTAGGCGTAGTAGGCGTTTGCAAGGCCGTCGTTATCGTCCTCGGTCTCCTTTAAGAGGTACAGATTCGACACGCCGCGCTTTGCGTACTTCTTCCACTTGCCGCCGATGTCTCGAAACGCCTTTCCGCTGTAGCGCGCGGAATCCCCGCTTTCCAGCGCACGGCGCAGTTCTTCGAGATCCACGTCCTTCTTTTCCCACTCGTCAATCCAGTTGATACGTAAGTCTGACATGACTTTTTCTCTGCCTCCTTGGCTTTCCGGATTACCCTACCGTGACTATGGTTCACATCCTTTTTATTATAGAATTTTGCCTCGAAAATCTCAAGCTAGCGCTCCTGTTTCAGCGCTTTTTCTAAAGTACCGGCTTCCAAACCGGCAAGTGATACGGCATTCTGAATCACCGCTTCCGATTAGCTGTATACAGATCACCGCCTTGCGCTTCCCATCACACATTTCGCCAAAGATTTCGCTTCCGAAATACAGATAGAACCGCTCCGGTTTTCTGCCGCTCTGCTTTCTGCTCTTTCTGCCTTTTCCCATACGCTACACCAGGCCTTTTTAAACCTTGCCCCGTCAGAGTTCCGATGTCGTTCCCGTGATATTTTCCGCCGCAGTCCCCGCCGCATTCGTCTCGGTGTTCCCGAACCCCAGTTGCAGCCCGAGGTACAGGATTACGCCCTCGCGAAACACTCTGGGGTCGTAGCCGGTCAGCGCGTGTATCTTGTCGAGCTGATACTGGAGCGTGTTCTTATGGATGTAGAGCTTCTCCGCCGCTGTCTTTAAGCTGCAGTCCGCGGCAAAGTAAACCGCTAAAATGTGTCTTTCTTTTTCACTCAATTTCCCGAGCGTGCGCGTGGCATAGCTCTCGCGAACCGCGACCGGAATGGAGCCGCTCAGCAGTTCCAGATCGAGCTGCTCAAAATCCGCGTAGCCGCCTCTCTCATCGCCCGCGCGGGCCGCAATCTGTGCCTCCCGAAACGAGCGGTACTGGTGCACCAGCTTGTGATCCGCCCCCACACCGACCGAGAGAATTTCCCGGAACTCTGCGGCAAGCCGCTCAAATTGCTGCTGTCTCGGCGGATAGTCCCCCTTCGGCAGTATCAGGATGTACTCGTTCGGAAAGCGGAAGGTAAAGAGCGGGCTCCCGGTCTCACGGAACACGGTCAGTATTTTCTGCTCCACCATCGAGAGATTCGCGGGGTTATAACGCGTCGAGAGGCGCACAAGTACGGTGCGGTAGCGAACCTCTTCGCTGAGGCCGTGGGATGCGAGGAAGTCAAGGTAAAAGCCGTGATTCATGGGCTTCCCCGAACTCAGCGCCCGCACCACATAGTCGGTCTCCACCTGCTCGTTCCGGTTTCTCGCATCGTATTCCTGCTCGCGGAGCAGTAGGGCTGTGATGCGCTGGGCGAGATAGGCATACTTTCTCACGTCCTCCGGAACGCCTGTGATGCCAATCACCGCGACTATGGTCCCGTGGTGCGAAAAGGGCAGGTTCACGCCCTGCTGGGTGCCGTAGAAGCTGTCGTTCTCCATGACTTCGATCGGCTGTCCTTCCTGTGCGGCGCGGTGCCCGATTTCATGGTAGGTGCCGACCCGCTCGGGGTTCGTGCTCGCAAGTATGCTGCCGTCCGGCCGGATAAAGTTCACATCGTGCCCGCAGACATCTTTCACGCTGTCCACAATCTGCTGCGCTGTCTTTTTGCTGATTTCCGCCATTTTCTTGTTCTCCGTACCAATAATTGTGTCTCCAGTATAGCACTTCTTGTCTTTTCACACATGGATTCAACAGGGCGATTTCGTTATTCTAATAACAGACAGACAGTCCCGGCTGTCGATCAGCATCCGAAAACAAAGCAAGGAGGAAATGAGATGAAAGTAGTGGTCGCCATTGATTCTCTCAAGGGATCTCTCAGTTCTCTTGAGGCGGGCGATGCAATCCGCGCCGGAATTCTAAGGGCGGACAGCAGCGCCGAAGTCCTGGTGCGCCCGCTCGCGGACGGCGGCGAGGGCACGGTGGAGGCGCTCACCATAGGTATGGGCGGCACCCTGCAGGAGGTGCGCGTCACAGGGCCGCTCGGCGCGCCGGTCACGGCGGTCTACGGCATTTTGCAGGACGGCAAAACCGCGATTCTCGAAATGGCTGCGGCTGCCGGCATCACCCTCGTCGAAGAAAAGGAGCGCGACCCGCTGAATACGACGACCTACGGGGTCGGAGAGCTGATACGGGATGCGATTTCGAAGGGTTGCCGCCACTTTATTGTGGGCATCGGCGGTTCCGCGACAAATGACGGCGGCATCGGCATGTTGCAGGCGCTCGGCTACGGGCTTCTGGACAGCGAAGGCGAACAGGTTCCCTTCGGCGCCAAGGGCTTGCAGGTTCTGGACCGCATCACGGATGAGAAGGTCATTCCGGAGCTTGCGGATTGCACCTTCCGCGTGGCCTGCGATGTGACCAATACGCTCTGCGGCGATCAGGGCTGCAGCGCGGTCTTCGGCCCGCAGAAAGGCGCCGATCCCGGCATGATCATGCAGATGGACAAGTGGCTCGCCTACTATGCGACACTGGCGCGCGAAAAGTACGAGAAGGCGAACCCGCGGCAGGCGGGAACGGGCGCGGCGGGCGGCCTCGGCTTTGCCTTCTTAACCTTTACCGATGCGCAGCTCGAATCCGGCATCAAAATTGTGCTTGAGGAGACCCGCCTCGAGGACTATGTGAAGGATGCCGACCTCGTGATTACCGGCGAGGGGCGGCTCGACGGACAGACTGTCATGGGCAAGGCGCCGATCGGCGTCGCGCATATCGCAAAGCAGTACGGAAAGCCCGTCATCGCCTTCGCGGGTGCGGTCACCCAGGATGCAACCGCCTGCAACGCACACGGCATCGATGCCTTTTTCCCGATACTGCGCCGCATCTCGACACTTCAGGAGGCCATGGAGCCCGAGAATGCGAGACAGAATATGACAGATACGGTCGAACAGGCACTGCGCCTGTTCCTGCTCAAATAAAAACGGAGGTTTCCCATGGACTTACAATTCACGACACTCGGCGCACTGATCGGACTGGTCGTCGCCATTCTTCTGATTATCAAAAAAGTACAGCCGGCTTACGGTCTGATTCTCGGCGCCTTAATCGGCGGATTGATCGGCGGCGGCGGCCTCGCGGGCACGGTCTCCACGATGGTGAGCGGCGCGGGCTCCATGATGTCCTCGGTGCTCCGCATTTTGACCAGCGGTATTCTGGCGGGCGCGCTCATTAAGGCCGGCGCGGCACAGAAAATCGCAGAGACCATCGTCGACACGATAGGCGAAAAGCGCGCCATTGCGGCACTCGCGGTCGCGACCATGATTATCTGCGCGGTCGGCGTGTTCATTGACATCGCTGTCATCACGGTTGCGCCGATTGCCCTTGCAATCGGTGAGCGCGCCGGTCTCTCGAAGAGCGGCATTCTGCTCGCAATGATAGGCGGCGGCAAGGCAGGCAACATTGTCTCCCCGAACCCGAACACCATTGCCGTGACCGAGGCCTTTAAGCTTGACCTCACGGCTGTAATGATGAAGAACCTGATTCCGGCGCTCTGCGCGCTCATCGCGACCATCGTCCTCGCTTCCCTCCTCGCAAAGAAGGCGGGCGACGGCATTTCGCAGAACGATCTCGAGGCAGCTCCCGCGGAAAAGCTCCCGAACGCCCTGCAGGCGTTTGCGGGCCCGCTGACTGTGATTGTGCTCCTCGCCCTTCGCCCGCTCGCTAAGATTTCTGTGGATCCGCTGATTGCGCTTCCGCTCGGCGGTCTGGTCTGCATTCTGGTAACCGGAAACATCCGCAACCTGATTCCTTACACGGACTTCGGTCTTTCGAAGGTCATCGGCGTCGCGATTCTCCTGATCGGAACCGGCACGATTGCGGGTATCATCAAGGCTTCCGCGCTCCAGAAGGACATGACCGCGCTCCTCAGCGCCATGAACATGCCGGCCTTCATTCTGGCACCGCTCTCCGGTATCCTGATGGCAGCCGCAACCGCTTCCACCACCGCGGGTTCCACCGTTGCCTCCCAGACCTTCTCGGGCACTCTGCTTTCCGCCGGTGTCCCTGCGCTCTCGGCAGCGGCTATGATTCACGCAGGTGCGACTGTCCTTGACTCCCTGCCGCACGGCTCCTTCTTCCACGCGACCGGCGGCTCCGTCTACATGGACATCAAGAACCGCATGAAGCTGATTCCCTTCGAGGCATTGATCGGCCTCACTTCCACGATTGTCGCTGTCATTCTGTACCTCGTGGCGGCATAAAGATTCGACAGAAGCAAAGACATAACGACACAAAAAACAGCGGGTGCAGCTGACAAAAGTCAGTTGCACCCGCTGTTTTTGTATGCCGCCCTTCCGAATGCCCCTATGCGCTTCTACACCGATTATATCCACCAGGATGGCGTCAACACCGCAAGGGAGACTACCGTTTCGTTTTCCAAATCTACCATAATTTCGATTTCTCCGTAACGCTCCGGCATGAGCTGCGTCATCAGTTCCCTACATGCCCCGCAGGGCGGCATTATGTTTCCTCTCCTGCCGACTGCCAGCACACGTCGAATCTCACATTCTCCCTCACTCAGCATATGAAAAATTGCATTTCGTTCCGCACAGATGCCGAGTGTACAGGCCGTATCGACGCAAACGCCGACATAGATTTTTCCGGAGACAGTTTCCACCGCCGCAGCGACGCCTCCGGCCTCAACAAATTTTGATACCACCCTGGGATTCAACGCCTTTTTGGCCGCAAGATATAAAGCTTCCCAGTGCTGATCCATCGAAAAGACCTCCTTCTGTAGGACACTTATCCTCACATCTCGTTGATGCGAATTCACGACCGTTTTCCTTGTATTCTTCTTTTCGCATGGCGTTCCTTTTTACTTGTTTTCTCTGTTCTCGTTCTGCGTATGTTCGGACAGCCATTTCTCCGCCTGCTTACGCAGCCAGCTTCGCCGGTAAAGCGTACTCACCGTGACCGGCAAGACGGCAAACGGAAACATCATGATTACACCGGCGAGCGCGATTGTTGTGTAATGTACTCTGCCCTTTGCGCGCGCCATCCCGTTGACAAAGTCTGCCGCGCGGTCAATGAGCGTTCCGCCGCCGAAGAAACGAAGCAGCGCATACTCCGCGATAAAGATTCCGAGACAGATCAGTATGATGGGAATCGTCACCCGTCCGCAGAGTTCAATCTTCTTCTCCATGGGGATTTTTTCTTCCCCCGGTATATTCCGAAACCAATTTTCCGCCCGTTCTTCCTTGTTCATCTCTCGTCCCCTCTTCAAACGGTCAAGCGGCATTTTGCCTGTATCCCTTCATCCCGATCGCGCATGTAGCCGCCGCGCTTGTTCTCGCGGCGTTTACTTGTCTCCGATCGCAACGAGGTGCAGACGCTTCCTCCAACGAAATGCCCCTATCGTTTCTCCTGCACTCTTCTTTGCGCATGCAGTTCGCATGGCTTTCCGTTTCAGCTCTCCGTATCGTAGACCAGCTCGCCGCTATAGTAGACTTCCAGGGACATCTCGATCAGGCTGTCATCGTCCGGCAAATTCAGATATCCGCTGTAGGTGAGTGTGTGATAGCCGTAGAGCTCATCAACCAGTTCAAAACTGTACTCGTGATAGCGCTCCAGAAAGTGTTTGAGCGACATCCGCTTTCCTTCGAACGCTCCGCGCTCTTTCTCCGGGCGCAACAAAAGCACCGCCACAAAGTCCGGGTCTACATCCTCAATCGTAAGGCTGCCCTCCTCAAAAAAGAGGCACACGGAAGTCCCCGCATCCGCAATTTCCTGTACGGTCCTGTCGTGCAGACTGAAAGGCGGCTTAATGGTGGGGCGGTATCTTGCAATCATGTGGCACCTCCTGAATACTTATCCTGCTGCCGCGCAAAGCCGAGAAAGCGCGTTCCCTGAAAGCTTAACTGTCCGCGGTCACCCTCGGCCGACATACCGTAGACTCTGCCGTCCACATTAAACTCCGTGCGCTCCCCGCTCTCCGTCTGAAAGGTGAGAAAATACGCGGTATTCGTACTCCCGACCGTGTTGGTGCCGCTGTGTCCCCAGACCGCGGTTCGTTTTCCCACGAGCACTGCGAAAACCGTTTGTTTCGGCGACTGATTGTTCTTATGCCAGGTTCCTATGCCCTGCACCAGTCTCGCAATGATCAAAACAAAGGCCACAATAAAAATCAGAGTAAATACCGCACCGAATATCCCGCCAAACACATAGAAGTCGTCCATACTGTTCTCCTCTGCCACTGTCAACGCGACTCTGTTGTGCTGTCCTGTTCACTGTGTCTCACGATCCGCTCATTGCTTTGTTCCTGCCGCCTTCTTCCCTCTGTCTCTTCTTTCATGTTAGCTGATTCCGGCATTTGCGAAAGACAGGCTTCGCTCGGTTCCGACTTTCATCTTGCATCTACCTGCCTGTATGCATTGCTTTTCAACTCTCTCGAAACTACAGGGTACAGCTACGGATAAAGGGGCGGAGATCCGCACCGCTCTCCAGGTAGCGGAGCAAAATCTCCGCGCAGGCGCGGCTGTCGCTGTCCGCCTTGTGGTGATCCAGTTCGATTCCGTAATATTCGCAGAGCACATTTAACTTATGGCTCATGCCGGGTAACAGGCGCTTTCCCATCTGCACCGTGCAGAGATAGGGAACCTCGGGCTTCCACGCGATTCCGTAAGCATTCAGGCATTTCCTGAGTACGCCCATGTCAAACACGGCGTTGTGCGCGACCAGAAGCCCGCTCTCCATGAGCGGCGCAATCTCCTCCCATACCTTGGGGAAGGTCGGCGCGTGCCGCACGCTCGCCTCGCTGATGCCGGTGAGCTGCACATTGAAATAGTCGAAATGTGTTTCCGGGTTGACCAGACTATAGTAGGAATCCGCCACGGCGCCGTTTTCAATCACGGAAATGCCGATGGCACTCATGCGATCGCTGAAACGGTTCGGTGTCTCCACATCAAAAGCGATATAACGCGACATACTTTCCTCTTTCTATCGATGCTCGATGCTTTTATTATAGCTGATTCTGCGTATTTGCGCGACTTGCCTCTTTTGCGCCACTTCTTCCCCTTCCCGACACGCCGGTTTCCTTTTCCGCTATTTTTGTTTTCTGTTTTTCGTTTCCACTTTTCGTTTTCTCATTCTTCGCTTTCTCGGGTCTTACCGTGGCTTACCCTCTTCGTTTTTTCATCGTCTCCGCTTGCTTGACTTACTTTTCTTTTCTCGCTTTTTCTTCTCACTCTCTGCTTTCCGCTCTCCCCAAACTCTCATATCTGCCCCGACGAAAAAGAGCCGTGCGTTTCGCACGGCTCCCGCCATCTTACCTTTGACGATGCACTTAAATCCGACCGGAACTCAGCCTCCGAGCACCGCTACGAGAAAGTTCGGCAGGACCACCAGACCGACGGTTGCAATCGGCTGGCAAGCTGCGTAGAAGGAAGCCACTCTGTCATCCTTGCTGACGCCGATCAGCGCATTCAGGGAGGGGGCCGCTGTCATGGCACCGGTCGTTGCGCCGAGTGCGCCAAAGAGCGGAATGCGAAACACAAAGCGCGCCACCGCATAGGCAAAGAGCAAGGACACACAGCTGATCAGCGCACCAATCAGGAGAAGCATGACACCGTACTGCTGCAGAGTCGATACAAACTTGGGACCCGCAGCCGCGCCGTTCTGCAGAAGGAACCACGCAATGCCGAGATCGCGAAGCGGCACCAGGGTGGACTTCGGTGCCGTCAGCTTAATCTTGCCGATGTGACCGATCGAGGATACCGCAATGCCCGCGATGATAGCGCCGCCGCCCGTTCCGAGCGAGAAGGTCGCACCGCCGCCGAGCGGAAGCTTAAAGCTGCCGAGGAGAGCACCGAGCATAATCGCAAGACAGACAACAAACACGCCCGGAGCGTCAATCTCCGTGAGCGCTTTCTCCTTCCCTGCCTTCGCTGCCGGAAGCTTGGGGAGCTTATCATTCTCCGCCGCGATATCCACCTTTAAGAGCTTCGGAAGCAGCTGCACAAAGAGTAAAACCGAGATGATGCCGAAAACATAGGCAAGACCGTAGCCCACACCGGCTGCGGACTGATCGCCGAAGACTTCCTTGGTGGTCGCAAGGCTTGCGGTCGAGGTCATAGCGCCTGCCATCACACCGAGCGCCAGATCAAGCGGCAGACCGAAGGCCTTCACCGCCAGGGTAACCGTGAGGCTCGCGCCCACCAAAACCGCTGCCGTCGTCGCGATGTAACCCCAGAAATTCGCCTTTAAATTCGAGAAAAAGGTAGGCCCCGCCGAGAGACCGACACAAGCAAGAAAGAGACCGAGCCCCGCCGTCCCGATGACAGACGGAACCTCCATGCCGAGGGCGCCGAAAATCAGCGCGACAATCAAAACACCCGAAGTACCGAACTCAATGCCCGCAAAACTGATGCGTCCCAATGCGTAGCCGAGTACCAACGTGAGGAAAATCATAAACACGGCATTGCCGCTCAAAGATTGCATGAAGTCCATAGACCCCTCCGAAAATTTTAAATCAATATTGATAATTGTTATCAGTATATGCAGCCGTTTGTATCGCGTCAACCGTTCTGCGCCAGGTTGGACTGCACTTTTTCATTTTTGTGAATCGCGTCTGTTTTCTCCTACTTAATCCCTAGTGTTTTTGTAGTCTTTTCTGCGTCAATTCAAAAACATGCTTGCATCAAAAAGCGACGGAGCACGCTTCGTTGCGCTTCCGCCGCTTTTGTCCGTATGCTGATTTCGTTCCTTTCACCGCACGTTCAATTCTGTTTTCCGAATTCCGGCGCGGAAACCAGCCCTGTCTCCGTCAAGCGCAGCACCCGCGTGCAGACCTCGTCAATATACTTTCTGTCGTGGGAGATGCTGATAACAGCCCCCGGAAACGCAGCCAACAGGCTTCGAATCACAGGGCCCGAGAGCGGCGAAAAGTTGCGCGTCGGCTCATCGAGTATCAGGACATTCGCATCCGAGAGGCTCATTTTAAGAAGCAGAACCTTCGCCTTTTGTCCGCCGGAGAGTTCCCGCATGGGGTGGTCCATCTCTTCCGCCGTGAATTTAAGTGCCCCCAGATAGGTTCGAATCTTGGTACGCAGCGCCTTATCGCCGCTGCTGTCCAAGAAGTCGACCGGGGTTCGCCTTAATTCCAGCAAGTCCTCATAGTTCTGCGGCATATACTGCGCGCGGAGATCTGCTCGCGCGAGCAAATCCGCCGCAATTCTGCGAAGCAAGCTCGTCTTTCCCGCGCCGTTCTCGCCTATGATGCAGAGTTTTTCGGGCCCGCGCAATTTGAGGTGTATGTCTCTTGCCAACAGACGCTCACCGTCCGGCGTTTCCAGTTCCGCGAGGGCATAGTCAATCACCGTTTTGCCCTGTGGCATCACTGCCGCCTCGCCGCCGAGCCGGAAAAAGATTGCTTCCTCCTGCTCCGGTCTTTCGGTCATCTCCGCGTCTTCTTTTTCAAAACGCTTTCCCATGGCCTTCACCACATGCATCTTGTCTTTTAAGTTCTTCCCCTCTCCCGGTGCCTGACGCGAAACACTGGATAACGCCCGCTCCACCGAGTTGTAGAGCCGCGCATACTTTTCATCCCGGAGTTTCTTCTCCTTGCGCTCGTTCTCCGCCTGTTGGGTCTTTCGCGCAAAGAGTTCCGCGCGCTGCTGCCGGTAGCGAAGGTAGCTGTCCCGCACCACCGCATGGCGGCTCTCGCTCTTCCGCTTCAGCTGTTCTAAGTGAATCACCACAGTCGCCGTCCGCTCAATCAAGGTTTCATCGTGCGAGGTAAATAGAACAATGCCTTCCCAATCATTGATCAGGCTTTCCAGTAATTCGAGCGTGGCAAGATCTAAGTCATTCGAGGGCTCGTCGAGCAGAAGCACTGTGGGCCGCTCCAAAAAGATGCGGAGCAGCTGTGCCTTCACCTTCTCGCCGCCGGAGAGCGTGTCCATACGCTGCTCTCCGTAAAAGAACTCCGGTGACAGGCGAAAGCGTGCGGCAAGCTCCGAGAGCTCCTTCGGACTGCAGTCGAACAATGCATCCGTAGCCGAAAAGAATTCGTAGACCGATTTCTCTTTCAGCGCGTCCGGCAGCTCCTGCGGTAGGTAAGCAAGTCGCTCCGCGCCCAGGATGCGTTCTCCCCTGCACTCCGCATAGGCCGCAACAAGGGCGGGGTCAAAAATCCACTTGAGCAGGGTAGACTTCCCGTTTCCCTCCTCGCCGATAATAACCGCCTTGTCACCGGTATTCAGAACCAGGTTAAAATTCTCCAGAATGACACGCAAGTCACGACGATGTTCTATGGTAAGGCTCTTGATTTGGAGCATGGCCGACCTCCTCTCTGTCACTTCCTGTCCTTATCTTCCGGCACGCCGCAGAGCCTGTCAAGGCGAATTCGCGCAAAAAAACGCTGTCTCGTTTTCACGAAACAGCGTTTCAAAATTTCTGTTTTTGCTCTCGTACAATGCACTCAGGATCCGAGCATCATCACGAGCAGCTTCGGCAGAATCACAAGTCCCACCGTCGCAACCGGCTGGCAGGCAGCATAGAAGGAAGCCACCTTGTCATTGCCCGTTACGGTAATCAGCGCATTTAAGGACGGTGCCGAAGTCATAGCGCCTGTCGTTGCACCGAGGGCACCGAAGAGCGGCATCTTGCAGAGATATCTCGCCACCACATACGCGAAAAGGATAGCGACAACGCTCATGAACGCACCGACCAAGAACAGCATAATGCCGTACTGCTGCAGCGTCGACACAAATTTCGGGCCCGCACCTGCGCCGTTCTGCAAAAGGAACCATGCAATGCCGAGATCGCGGAGCGGCATCAGCGTCGACTTCGGCGCGGTCAGCTTAATCTTGCCGCAGTGACCGATTGCCGAGACAAAAATACCTGCGATGATAGCGCCGCCGCCTGTGCCGAGCGAGAAAGTCGTGCCGCCGCCGAGCGGAACCTTGATGGCACCGATCAGCGCGCCGAGAGCAATCGCAACGCAGACTACGAACACGCCCGGGCCGTCGACCGTGAGCAGCGACTTGTCACCCTCGCTCTTCGAGACCGGTGCATCCGGCAGCTTTGCATTTTCCGCATCGGCATCCGCCTTCAGGAACTTCGGCACCAGCTGGACGAACATCACGACCGAGATAATGCCGAACACATAGGCAAGACCGTAGCCCACACCGGCCGCGGACTTATCGCCGAAGAGCTCCTTGGTCGTCGCAAGGCTCGCAGTGCAGGTCATTGCGCCTGCCATGACGCCGAGTGCAAGGTCAACCGGCAGCTTGAAGATCTTGACCGCCATGATGACCGTACCGCCCGCGGCAACCAGAATCGCAACGGTCGTCGCGATAAAGCCCCAGAAATTTGCCTTCAGATTCGTGACAAACGACGGTCCCGCCGAGAGACCGACACACGCGAGGAACAGTGCCAGACCGGCCGTTCCGATGATGGCCGGCACTTCCATTCCCAGTGCGCCGAAAATCAACGCCATCACCAGAACGCCGGATGTGCCGAACTTCACACCTGCAAAATTAATCCTGCCGAATGCATAACCGCATACCAGCGTCAGAAAAATCATGAACACCGCATTGGTGCCCAAACCCTGAATGAAACCCATGACCCCTCCATTTCTTTGTAATGCCCTTCTGAAACTACGGTCATGGTAACATGATATTTCCTATAGCGTCAATGAATCACCGCAAAATTGTTTGCAAATTTTGCCATTATCTTATTTTAGCGGTAAATGTTGGCATTTGCACTGTATTGTCAATTTTATAACGAGGATGCGGCCACCTCTCGCTCATCGGCAAAGTGCATAATCAGCCAGTGATTTAATTCGTATTTTATGTATATTTTATCTCTTAAAAAACCTTTTTTGCAACAGGACTGCGGCGCGAGCCAAAAGTGCATTTCCTCCGAGAATCACGACAATCCAGAACAACGTCGAGACAAGGCTCTGCTCCCGCACCTTTAAAAAGCTGTAGGGTCCCGAGACTAACCCCATGCCGTTTAATACTATCATCGGAATCGCATAGAGAAGTGTGGTGAAAAGCGCATAGCCGACCCAGCGCTGCGGTGCGCGCTCCTCTCCCGTCAAAAACAACGCAAGCGAAAGAAACGGGCAGAGCAAGTGGCTGAAGAGTCTCGTTCCGCCGAGGAATTCATGCGCATAGCCGTTCTGCGGTCCGAGAACCAGGAGCACCACGGTAAAGGTCACGAGCAGGCAGCTCGTCGCAATAAAACGGAGCAAGCGCACCATCGTATCCGGCTTCCCGCGCTGCAAAAGGAAGAGCGCTGAGGCGACGCCGCAGAGCAAATTCGAGTCCGTCGTATAAAAGCGGAGCGTGGCGAAACCCTCGCCCGCGAAGGCGTGCACAACCACCAATAGTTCAAAGAGCAGCAAAAGAACATGTCCGCATAAGTTTATCTTTTCTCTCTGATTCATGAAACTACCCCCTTCCCAGTAAGCCTACTCCGAGAATCATCATCTGCCTATGGTTGTCTGTCAGTTCGCAGTCAGTTCGATTTGGTTTCCCTCAAAATCCAAAATGCAGGACTCGTAATACCCGTCCCCCGTGGTGCGCGGCCCGCTGATCACTTCATAGCCCGCCGCTCTCAACTGCTCTGTCAGGGCATCCACCTTTTCTTTGCTGCCGAGCGAAAAGGCAAGGTGTGCATAGCCCGCGAGATGCAGCGCCTTATCCTGTAATACCAAATCCGGCTTTGTCATGAGCTCTAAACGCGCGCCGTCCGCAAAGGATATAAAGTAGGAGCGAAAGCCGGTCTTCTCATTGTGATACAGTGCATTCGAGCTTCCGCCAAAATAGCGGACAAAGAACGCCCGCGCACGCTCCAAGTCGGAGACATAGAGAGCCACATGTTCGATTCTCATGCGCTCACTTTTTCCCGAAGAGCCTTGAAAAGAAACCGGGCTTTTTCTCCGCAGTTTGCTCGGGCTCTCGCGCCTTTTCCGCTGCCGCCTGTGTTTCTTCCGCCGGCGTCTCATAACGGTGTTTTTCGTACTTCACTTTTTCTATGATTTCTTCCGCCTCCATTCCGCTCGCGGCTTTTACCTGCTCGATTGCGACTTTTTGATAGATGAAAGCACCCTGCGGGTCACAGAGACGAATGTCCGAGTAACAAGTCGACTTGTTGAGATCAAAGGGATTTACCTCCATGACCTCGGCCGCTTCCATGAGACCGCTCTCCGACGCACTTGCCTGACGGAGCGAAGTCAAAAATATCGCTAGGTTGTCGCCGAAAAAGGTCTCGAGGCAGTTCCGCACGCCTGTATCGCCCTCGTAATCCTGAAGCAGGGACTTCACCTGCTCCGGAGCCATGTAGATGCCGGCCGCATAATTTTCACTTAAGATGTCATGGTCGGGCTCCGGGATCCACTCCGGCACAAAGCTCTTCCACGGACTGCAGTAGCGCTTCATCTCCGGATGTTCCTCAATGAGGAAAGAGTAAGCCGAGCCACGGACATACTGATATTCGGTGAAGAAACCGCTGACCACCGCCATCCCGTAGAGTATGCCCTTTTCACTGGCTCTTCGAATGTCCCAGGACGCAACGGTCTTCATAATGTCTAAGTACTTATCCCCGTAAAACGACTCGTGTTCCGCCTGATACGCCGCCGCAAAGCGCTCCGCCACGCTGCTGTCTCCGTCCTTTAACGCCTTCATCGGCGCAAAGAAGCAGCGCTCCATCTCATCCCTGCGAATCGCATGATAGGTGATGTCAAACCCCATAGTGAAATCTCCCTTCTGTTTCCTGAAATCGTCTAGCAGTCCCGCCGCCGGTAGATACGGATCGTCAGTGCGTACGAAAAAACAAATGCACACACCGCAGCTGACAGTATCATAATTCCGACCGCAATCGTTCCCCGCGCTGTCATCGGGGTCGGGATGCGTACATTGATGAAACTGCTGATCGCAACCATGATGCCAAAGCCCAAAAGCAGGCTGATAACCAACAGAGCTTCGCCTCTTTCCTCTCCTCCCGGTGAGCAATACAGCGGAAAAAAGATTGCCCCCATAAACAAACTGACGCCGATCCCTCCCACATACAGATTAAACACATCTGTGTGCTTGTCAAATAGAAAGCCTCGAAACACCAGCGATAAACCAATCCCGATTCCGGCAAGCAACATTCCGAATGCGAGCCAGATCAGCAGGCTCAGAAAGTAGCTTCTCACAATCTCGGTTCTCCTTACCGGCATTGACAGCTTATACTTATCCCATTTAAATCCCCTTTCTTTCAGGCTTCCGACAAGCGAGATGAGCGAAAATCCGACCATGCAAAACAGGGTAAACGAAATGATCAGCATTTGATTTTTCATAACAATACCCAATGCACAGAGCAAAACCATAAGAGCTGTAATTGCCTTCGCATTGTCCAAGGTCGCGAAATAATTGTTTTTCAACAGTCCCTTCATATCCGTTCTCCCTTGATCAGCAGCAGCATAATCTCATCAATGGATACGTGGTCAATCACAGCGTCCCTGTACTTTCTTTGTGCGGCTTTGCTGTCGGAAAGCAACACATCAATCTGATAATCCCGTTTCAGATAAGCCATCATATCCTCTTGGTTCAAGGCCTGAAATTGCTTCTCACTGCAACGCATCACACCATAGTTATAGCGCAAATCATCTTTCAGTGCGGAGAGAATCAGTCTCCCGTTGTGGATAAAGGTAATGTAATCGGCTATCTTTTCCAAATCACTTGTAATGTGGGATGACAGCAAAATAGAGTGCCGCTCATCCTGCACAAAATCCAGAAACACATCCAACATCTCATCCCGCATAATGGGATCCAGTCCGCTTGTCGCCTCGTCTAAAACAAGCAGCTGCGGATGATGCGATAAGGCAGCCGCAATCGCCAATTTCATCGTCATTCCTCTGGAATACTGTTTGATTTTCTGCGTCGGCGTCAATTTGAACTTCTCGAGGTAGTGGCAAAACAGCGTCTTATCCCAATGCCTGTAAATACCCGCCATAATATCCGACACTTGATTTGCATTCAGATAACTCGGAAAATTAGCCCCGTCATAGACGACAGCAATCCGTTCTCTGATATCCGTATCGGAATCCCGCATCTCTTTCCCAAATAATTTGATACTGCCGCCGTATTGCGCAATCGTATTTAAAATACAGCCGATTGTGGTCGTCTTTCCGGCTCCGTTTTCTCCGACAAAGCCCAACACAGCGCCATACGGCAGGGAAAAACTGATGTCCTCCAAACGAAAACTCGATCCCGGAAATGACTTGGAGACCTGCCGCAACTCTAATATATTTTCCATATTATTCGTCCTCCAGATAGAACAGCGCCAATAGCTCTGTCAATTTTTCAAGCGAAATCCGGTTTGTTCGGCCGATTTCCGCGGCGATTTGCAAATGTTCTTCGGCGATGCGCTGCTGTTCTTCCTGATAGAACTCTTTGTTTTGTGCGGAAACAAAACTGCCTCTGCCAACCGTGGTTTCTATAAAGCCATCTCTTTGCAGCTCCTCATACGCTCTCTGAACAGTAATGACACTCACATGGATTGATTTTGCCAGCGCACGCATGGAGGGAATCGCATCTCCCGCCTTTAGCTCCCCGCTTATGATCATGGCTTTTACCTGTGTTGTGATCTGCTCATAGATCGGTTTTCCGGTATTGTTGCTGATCACAATGTCCAAACTGCGTCCCCCCCTCGCCATAGTGTACTTATTGTATATGTACATTATATCAGCTTGCCGAGTGTTTTCAACAGAATTTTTTCTCTTCTAATTTGCATCTTTGACCGTTTCCTAAGCGCAGCGGAAGATACAGGCAAAGAGATAGCGCAATCCGACTCCATAAAGAAGTCGGATTGCGCTATCTCTTTCAAAACCAAGCGGCTCCGAAGCCGAAGCCGCGTCAAAGGCACACTGCAAGAACCTATCTTATTCGATATTCCGCACCACGCCCGAGAACAGCAACGAACCGTCCTCCGCGGTTACGAGGAAGAGGAAGGGGCGGTCGAAGGTAATGTCCAGAGGCTCGCTCATCTGCATCGCCGCTTCCGCCATGGCCAGCATGGTATAGGCCGCTCCGGTCACACCCTGCTCATCCACCTCTACCATGGCAGCGTGTGTCGCGCGATTCAGGAAGAAATTGTTATTTGCTTCCGTGAGCGGTTCAAAGTTCGCCTTACCGGCATCCATCGCATCTGTAATTCCCATGGCAGCAAGCGTTTTCATGAGGTCTGTCTCCTCGGAAACCTTGAATTTCGGCAAAGTCAGATTCACACGGTACGAAGTCCATTGCGCTGTGTCCGTCGGCGGCAAAGCGTCAAAGACCGCCGCATCTTCCGTGAGTTCATTGACCGCAACGCCCTCCTTCGGCAGGTAAAAATACATGTCGCCGCTGTCCTTCAGCGGCAAGCGGACTGCGGTAAAATTCTCCGCTTCCATGACGCCCATGGTGTCGGTTTGGTGCATCATGTCAACCGTCGCATCGCCCTTTGTCCCGTGGAAGGTCTCCTTTGTGTTGCCCGCGGCATAAAACTCATCAACCCATGCCGCCTTATAGTAGATGGTCGTGACCAGCGCCAAAACCGTATCCGGCTCAAGCTTTAAGTTCTTGGTGTACTCCGTTAGAAGTCCGCCGGTATTCTGATCTGTCCACTTGCGAAGCGCCTCATCCATTTCCGCCGAGCCCGGCTTTCCGCGAAACGAAGACGCATAGTAGGTTTTCGCGAGGCGGCTCAGTGTCTCCTCGTTGTAGCGCACGGACTCATTGAGCCAGAGTGAATCCGCAAGCAGGCACTTAATAAGCGGCGTGTCGATATAATTGCTCTCCCAGAGCGCCGAAATGCGACCTTGCAGGGCCTCCGCATCCTCCGCTTCGAGCGTCTCCAAAATCTGCTTTCTGGTATCGCCCTCCGTGATTTCCGAGAGCATGGCAAGCGCCATATAGATATTGAGCGGCGAACAGACCGTGTTTTCATCCGCCCCGTTTAAGATCTTCGGCAACAGATTGCGGTAATAGCCCCGCAGTTCCGTCTGATAAGCGGCGGAAACCGCTGTTTTCTTACGGTAAGCCTCGAGCCAGTCCCGATGTTCGTCGCTCTGCGCAAAATCTTCCGCCGTCTTCCCCTCCGCAATCGGCGCGGGATACTCGGCTTCCACCGTCTTTAACGCAGCCGTCGGCGCACAGGCCGCAAGCGCAGACGCGGAAAGTGTCAGCGCCGTCAGCATCGCAAGACTCTTTTTCCGGAAATGTTTCATGCCGTACCTCCTTATTCTGCCGGTAGTTTTCGGTCCGGTTCAGCCAGTTCTTTCGCTCGTTTGGTAAACATCTCTTCCTTGAAGCGTTCTGCCGTTTCTGTCAGCGCTTCGTCTAAGTACACGGTACCCGCGTAAAATTCCCGCAGTATCGTCCGAAGAAACGCCTCATAGTCCGGAAGCTCGAGCAGCATTTGCTGTAAACCCTCCTCCTTGGAAAGAAGCGCCCCGCTCCGCAAAAAACAATGATAGCGGCAGAGGTTCATAACGGAATCCACCATGTCCACGGGCGCATCGTGTTCATCGTAGGCAATGCTCTCCATAAAGCTCTCGCGGGAGATGACGGGAAAGAGCGCCGTAATCTCCGGCCCTTCGAGCACGATGCCCTTCTGCCTCAGGTTAAAGATATGGCTCGTGATATCCTCATCCCTGCGCGATTCTTCATCCCAATTCTCCCAACCCGCCTCGCGGACATATTCATCCCAAAAGGGCGAATAATGGCATTCTGTGACATAGGGGTGCGCCCCCTCGATAAGCTCCTTCTCCGTGAGCACAGAGACTTCAATCCCCTTCGCAGGCCCTTCCTTGCTGAGCACGCGAACTTCATCCACAAAGCGAAGGCGCTCGGCTGCGGTGAGGCACTCCGAAACCACCGCAAGCGCATCCACATCGGAGCGCTCCCAGCGGAAGGCATTCTGTGCCACCGAACCGTGAATATAGATGCCGATGAGCTTAGCTCCCAGAATGCATCTGAGTTTATGTTGAAACAGCTTCAAAAATTCGATGAGTTTTTCATTCTGTTCCGGAATGTTACTGCTCATGCTTGTCCCTCTCTTGGCGTCGGAAGCCACAGTGTGATTCCTTGCCCGTTTTGGTAATACGCTCTGCGCTGCTTTGTTTTGAAGCCTGCTTTTTTAAATTCTTTTACCAAGGTATGCATATAAAATCCGTGTGTTACGAGGATGCAGTCCTCTCCCGCGGCGCATACTTTTCTGACCAGTTTTTTCGCTCGACGCTCTGTGAGACGCCTGATTTCTACTTGCCTCGGATGATTCAAAAACCACTGGATTCTCCCCGTCAGATTCCAAAACCATAACGGCAAGCGCAATTCCGTATCAAAAGCTGATTTTAGCGGAACCTCATCCAAGAGTTCCGTCTGTTTTAATTTCGCTTTACCAAAGAAGCAAAGCGCTGTGCTTTTGCTTCGCTCTAAGCGACTGATGTAAACAGCGCCCACTGCCTCTTGAATGGCCGACGGCTTTGCGGCTTCAATCGGAGCTCTGTCGTACTCTCGACACGCCAGGTCAAATTCTTCCGAGCTGTAAAAGCCGCGCCAGCCATATTTTACTTTGCAATGTCTGATGAGAACTACCTTGATAGCTTCCTCCTCCTTGTCTCCGTCACACATCGCTAGGATGCGAACCGCAGTCTGCACTGACCCGCCACGGATTCAAATACCATAGTGATTCCATATGGAGCTCTGTTTGCTTTGAAACAGGTACAAATGAATTGTCTCTCTTTTGGCTTCGAAAGCAAAGTAAGTTTCCGTTACGATTTGCTTAAACTTTGATTGCTATATGCGATGAGTCGCTCAAAATTTTTTCGCCAGGCGGCTTTGCAGCCTTCCTTATTTCTCCAGATTGCTTCCGGCCCGCTTGTTCTGCCGAGGTCAATTCCGTACATCCCGCGGACAACTTTCAGCTCCTGCGGATTTTTTGCCTTTCCCGTCTGGTAGCAAACATTTTTTGTGTCCGAATAAAGAATCACCGCACAGAAATTTTCCATCGCCCTCACCTTTAGGACTGTGGATAGCTGATTGCGGAACTTATCCTCATCCAAATGCTCATAATGACTGACCAAAATGTATCTCTTGTTTGGAATCGACTTCAACGCATCGGAATACAGCAAAGGCAAAACTATTTCGGCCTTTAAAATATCGTCTCCTTCCAAAACGGCAATGACAAGGTTGCAATCGTCATATGCTCGGAGATACAACCCTCCGACCAGCTTCTTTGCCGATTTCAGCAGCCGGTGCAAATTCTCTGCCGGAGCTTTGAACGCTTGGTACTTGTTCTCGGTCGCAAGCTGAGCCTCTTCCGCCGTCATATGAGCATCGTCTTTCCCGAGGTCAAACAAAAAGAGCCCTGCGGGAATCTCTGCATCATCCGCCTGCCGTTCCAAACATACCGGCTCCATCACTCCGCCGAGGCGATTAAAACCGTAGACATAGTTGTGTTCGCTATATCCTCCCATCGTGACCAGATTGAAACAGTGATTCTCTATCGCCCTGGTCTTGTTATAGCGATACCACTTCGAATAAACAACATCGCCCCCGGTGGAATTCAAAATCAAATCTACGTCCTGAAGACCGTAGATTCTGCTGAACAGGGAATGATTGCAGTCATAACAAATCGACATGCCGATTTTATAGCCCTTGAACGCAATGGGACGGAACAAACTTTCAATGACTTCCGGATAATTCTCCGTCTCAAACGCGGAACAACCCGTCATGGTGTGCTTTAGGTAAAGGGCATGCCGGGTTTCATTCTTCTTTGCCCCTGCATTGACATAGATGCTGTATATATGCCCCTTGATATCTTCATCATTGACAATCAGCGCGCATCCAAGCTCCCTGCTGAGGCGTTCTGCCTTCTCGACAAAGGAATGGTAATCTCTCTCCGACAAAATATCGGGGAAACACACATCCGCTAAAAACGGCACATAGCAAAACTCGGGAAATACCAGGATATCAACCTTGTTGGCTTTCACGACACGCATCGCCTTCTCAAACGGCTCCTCTTCCTGCTCATTTTCTGTCTGGAGATACATGCAGATTCTTAGATTGACTTTCTTGTCGGAAGGCTTCCCCTCTTCTTTTGCTTCATCCGGAGCCTCTTCTAACCTCGGCTTTTCGATGTGCAAGGTCTCAAATCCGAGCCTCTCGAAAAAACGCACTGTTTCCATGCCACCCGCATACTCATCCTTGCTGATTTCAATTCCGAAAGCCTCTCGATAGGCCATTCCGCGTATGTGTTTTGCCGGGTATTTCTTTCCTCTGTAGCTAAGATAGGTAGAACGCGCCGCCGGATACTCGGGCCTTTCTTCAACAAAGCGTTTTATGGCACGGATAACGTGTTCCCTCGTGACAAGCCTCCAGTCCTTGGTTTGTTTCATACGTCGATACCTCCCCTTTGCGATTTTGAATGTGAGCGCAAATAGACTCTATATGGGTGAGCGTAGACCTTTTGCGAGATTGTGCCAAATCGGGTGAATATAGCTACAAAGCAAAGATCTAGATGTGCTTCCACAAGCATACCTTCTTGCATCAAAAAGCAGGTACATAACACCTCCTCAAAGCGCATGTACCTGCTCCTTCAACCCTCTATGAAGCTTCTTCATTATTTAGCGAGACGGCCCCTCTGTATTTGATTTGCAATCACGATGTACTCTTATTTGAAGTTTATCATGAATGGTTCCAACACTAACAGCCGCTGCGGCATTATTTTGAACGACTACCGTTTGTCCACAAGGAAACAAATTCTGATCATCTACAATCCTTATTTTATACAGAATGGTTGCTTCCATCCCCGCCTTATAATCTCCTATATTGAATCCATTCCTAAATAAATTATCATTTTCTAATGTTCCATCAGGATTAGTATCATTATAAATTCTTGTTGTTCCGGGGATAAACTCAATCCCTTCTCCTAAAGTGTCATAGACAGCTATATCTCTCCAAACAGTTGTTCCCGTATTTCGAATTTTCATTTTTACATCTAGGACTTCACCTGGCACTGCGTCAATATCATTGTGATAGTCATCCACATTTTCTTTTGAGACAGTACAATTCATGTCAAAACCAGCTTTGTCTACTTTAATTCGAAAAGTAATGCTTCCTCCATATTCTTCTCCTCCTGGTAACAATCCGCCTTGATTATATCCAACGAAGGTGCCACCATATTTTCCAAACAAGGCATCATCATCTACCACTTTCCCATTCAATTTCCCTCCATTGGTTATCCTTGCCGAACCCTTAACATAACGCAAGAATACTGTCTGATTTGCTCTGATGTATGCTGAATCCCATACTTCTTCCGGAGTAGTATTCGATGCGGAAATGACTCCCTTAATTAAGGCATATTGTCCTTTGGTTATATTTCCCGCTATATTCTCCACTCGAACCCGAATATTCTGCGCAAATGTACGGCCTGACGTATCGTTCAACTTTGAATCAGCATTGTTATGAAAATAGATCTGCACCTCGTATTCTGCACCCGGTTCAGCCTCAACAATATCTTCGTATTTATCTTCTGTCCCCAGCTTTCTTATGCGGACAAAATTACGCTCATCTCCAAGAACTGGATTGTCTGTTATCGAGTTAATCGTGGCATAGTCTGAGCGCTTGTCCCATGTATATAGCACACGTTCCGGGCCCCAAGCCTCTTCCTTTTTTTCTCCACTCGATTTGCTTTTCATCTGCTCACTTTCAGCTCCTTCATCTCCAAGCGATTCACTCTCCACTCTCTGTGTTTCTGCTATCTCATTTGTTGCATCGTTTTTCTCTCCCTGTTTACCTGATGACTTGCTCTTCATCCAGAAGAACACTGACGCAAGAACGAGCAACAGCAAGCAAACAATCAACAACAAACTCCTCTTTTTGCCCTGTTTCGTGCCTCTCATAACTCTCCCCCTCTTGTTTCATACAGGCTACCTTTGCCTAAAATAATCCTATCTACAAATTCCTATGGAAACTTCACAGCTAAAATAAGTCTTTGTCTGCAATGCACAGCAAAATGTCATCTCTGTTATTAAACTTTTATTAATAGTACTATTCAATCATAGCACTTTGACATATATTGTCAATTATTTTCGCCAAATATTTGAATATAACTAACCATTTAATTCTCAGTCATTTCTTTCAAGCCCTAATTAAGCGAAAAAAGCCCCCCCTGTTCTCGGGTGGCCTTCCATATCATCTCATCCTCAATCATTCTCCGCACTTGCCTCCAGTATCGCGCCGGAGTGCGCATCGATCTCGTAGTCATACTCGGTGTTGCCCACATAGAACTCAATCTCGTACACGCCTCGGCCGTCATCGTCTTCATAGCAGCAGTCCACACTGTACCCGTCCGATGTGAGCTTTTTCGCAATGATCTCGTTTAGGCTGCGTTCATCTTCCGCAATCAGGATTCTCACGGCTTCTGCCTCCCTTGTCTTAATCTCATTGATTATACTTGGGAAACATTAGTATCGCATTAAAGCAGAAAAATGAGAAGGTTCATTCTTCCGCACAACAAAAAGCAGGCCTTAGAAAAGGCTTGCTTTTTACGCTTTTTCTCCGAGCCGCTTTTCGCTCTATTATCATGTCTCTTTCGATCCGAAGCGACAAGCAGCCTGTAAATCCTGTTTACTTGCTGTCTCACCCTTCCTTCTCTCGGACATAGAGCGGCGGCTCTGTCCGCACGCCGTCCGCGAATCCCGCCCGCCTTAGCGTCACAAAATCCATATAGCAGACGCGATGCAAAAGATGACGGCAGGCATTGTATATCTCCTGAAAATACGCGCGACAATTCTCCTCCGGCACATCCAAGATGATAAGGTAGGACTGCGTTCCGTCCTCGTCGCTCTTTAGAAGCAAGTCCAGCATGGCAATTTCCCGCCGCGATTTTGCATAAGCAAGCAGCGCGCTCTTTAGAGCCGTCACCTCTTCGTTTTCTGCGGGGTAGCCGAGCATCATCTTGCTATCCCGCTCGACGGTTTTGCTCTGCATCTTGGCCTCCCCGAACTCACTCTGATAACCGGGGGAATTTTTGATGCTGCGGATGATGTCGGGCGAGACGTAGAATAGTTGCGGTCCGTAGGGGTTGATCACAAAGCCCTCGTTTTCCCGGAGCATCCCGATGATTTGCGGAAAATGAAGCACCATGGTCTCCCGCTTCCAGCCGTTTGCCCCCTGCGCTTCCATCTGTCGTATGGCGTCCCAATCCGTATAGACCGGCAGTGCTTTCTCACCCTCATCCAGAGTGACGCGGGCGATTCCGAACTGCATGCCCTTCTTCAGCGTCAACGTACCGCTCCCCTCGGGCAGACTTCCGTCCGTGAGTACCCCGAGCAGGTAGTGACTCCGCACCAGCTCCCGGAAAAAAAGATTCAGAAAGTCCCACTCCTGCTGAAAGCGAAATACGACCCGCGTGAGCCCCAGAAGATAGGGGTTTTCAATCGGCCGGTTCACATCGACCTCAATCTGATACGGTATATTCGTAATCAGAGCGTAGGTCCAATCAAGGGACAAGCCCTCCTTTCCAGAAAAGAAGAGCTTCGTGTTTGCACCGCCTCCCTGCATCTCCTCTAAGACAGGGTGGGAGATATTCCCGTCGCGGTGTAAAATCGTGACCCGTTCCCCGACCGCAACCTCGCCGAAGAGCTCTCCCTCGGCATAAAAGCGTTCCCCGGCGTCCGGCACAACTCTCTCCGCCATCAACGTAAAGCGCAAAGGCGCTTTTTTCAGTGCATTTTCCGGCTGCGATTCCGGCTGCTGCGCTTCCGATCCGTCCGGCTGCTTTTTGCCGCCAAAGAAATTCTTCAGTGAATTAAACATTTCGTGCTTCCTCCCCGTTTCCGTATATCCTGACGGTCAGTAACAGTTTCTCCGCCAGCCGTACCGCCTCATCACAGTGTTCCTTTTTAATCAGAAATACGCCATGCGTCTCGCTGAACATATCGAGCTCCGCGAGGCAGTAATCGCTCCACTGTGCACTCAGTTCCCGGCACCAGCCTTCTATGTCGCCGGGCGCATCGTGCAAACCGTCTTCTCGGATTACCAACTGATACCCTTTGCAGAGCTTTCCGACCAACATGATGAAGCTTTCCTTATCACACTTCCACTCAAGTTCGACCGCTCTTCTTTGCTCCAACATCTCCTCGTAGAGCGCATTCCGCGCATCTTCCGCAGCTTCGAGGCTGTCGGGCTTATGCTTTTTTAAAAAGCGCTTGGTTCGCTCGCTGTCACCGAGCAAAAGCAGCGCGAGTTCTCGAAAATCCGCCTGAATCGCCTTGCCGTCCACACGCTGCACCTCGATATATCTGCTTGCTTCCGGAAGCTTTAAGCTTCTCACAAAGTTCCGCAGAATCTGCACCGCCTCCGGATAAGCGAGTTCCGGAATCATATAGAATCTGCCATCCACATCCAGATGTAAGTCGACACAGTCCTTTTTCTTGTTGACAGTCACCTTCATCCGCGTGCAACCCTGAATTGCCTGCGGCGGGGTCAGTTCCATGTACGGAATGTATCCGTCCTGCATCGCTTTCAGCGTGTTATCGATTCCGATTATATGAAAGCCGTTCCGGTTATAGTTCGGCTCCTTCATATGCCAGTCTTCGTAGTTTTGAAAGAGAACCCGCTGCATCCAGCTGTTAAAACTCCTGTCCCTCATTGTTTCCCGCTCCTTACGGACGTATCACCTGCGGTACTTCTTCTGCCCGCAGCACTTCTTTTCGGCGGCGGAATTCCTCGTAGCGAAGGCCGCGTCCGTCAAGCGCCATCTCCCCGACCTGATTGTCATAGGGGTCTGCGCGAAATTCCGGCTCCGGGAAGCCCGTCTCCCCAAGTATACGCGCATTTGCCGCCATGCGCCATGGGTCTACATTGCCGAAGTAGAAGCGATGCAAGAGCTCGTCTCCGCGCTTCCAAGCGGAACCCCCGTAGGATAAATCCGCAGCCCGCCAACCGAACGAGGGAGTGTAGAATCGTACCCAATCGTGGGCACCGATAAACTTTGGCTCTGTCTTTAAGCCGCTCTCCCAGCGCGCCGGGATTCCGACCGCCTCGCAGAGCGATAGGAATAAAAGCGCCTGAATGCCGCAGTCGCCGACGCGGTCCATAGCGCAGCGCTCCGCCATCCTGTCCAGGCAAAAATAAGAGGGCATAAAGCTGTAGCGCACCTGCTTTGTGATGAAGTCATAGAAGCACTTTGCCTTGACAAGGGGTTCCGTCACGCCTGCGGTGAGCGCCGCGGCAAGGCTCCTCAGATATGCGCTCGGCGGAAACAAGGCACTGTCATATCCGCTCTCGGCCTGCTTTTCTGCACCGTACTTTGTTGTCTCATTTTCAGACTGCTCCGCCTTTCTGCCCTTGGCTTGCATTCTCTCCGCAAGTCCGTAGACATCGCGGTAGCACTCGGTATGCAGAAAGCGGTAGCTTAAAAGAAAGGGATGGTTTTCCCCGAGTCTTTCCTCCCAAAAGACAACGCGCTGCGCCGCGCTTTCCGCGCCGAGCTGCCCGCCGCCACTCATCTCTTCGACCGCAAGCTCGCTCTGCTCTTCCGTAACACGCGGCAGAGGAAGGTAAGCCCGAACAAGAGCCCCTTCCCGGAAAAATGCCTCCTCCAACTCGAGCTCCGCGCGCACTGTGATGCGCACAGAGAGTTCCCCTTGCTCCCGCATCTTTTCCGCACTCTCTTCAAGCAGCCTGCGGTCACTGCCGGGAATACAGTGCCCCTGCTTAGCAGCAGCCTCAGCAAAGAAAGAATCGGTCTTACAGAGCGAGTCAAAAAAACGCCCGAAAAAGCGAGCTTCCCCGTCCAGATAACGCCAAAAAATTTTGCCTCTCATAAGGAGGGAATCAAAGTCCGCCTCCGAAAAATTCGGAACATAGCGCCGCACAAGTTCCAGCGCTTCCGCCCTTGTATAGGGATACTCCGCGGGCAAACGGCGCAGTATTTCCAGTTCCGCGCGGAAGCGCCGCCGCTCCTCCGGAAGACACTCTCCCGTCTCAAGCAAATGCTGCAAATACGCCTCTGCATCTTCTAAATTCCCGCGCTCCTTCATCTGCTGCACGGGAGACGGAAGCGGCAGATACATGCTTTCAAAAATGCTCTTTCCCATTGCACCCTCCTGCTCAGTCAACGGCAAAGGGATGCCCGCATTGCGGACATCCCAAGTAAGATACACTGTCACAAAGACTCTGCTGCTATAGGAATAGCCGCAGCAAAGCGCCCATGCCGAGTCCGCAGAAGTTTCCGATTGCCGCGCCGAGCACGCCCATCAATACGCCGATTCCGGCATAAGAAGCGTCATACGCGGATGCCACAATCGGTGCGGAGGCCGAACCGCCGATGTTTGCGAGCGATGCCGTCGAGACCATGCAGAGATCCCAGTGAAAGACCTTCGAGAGCAGATACATGAGCACCACATGAATCACCAGGATGAAGAGTCCGTATACCACCCACATGGGCGCCGAGAGCAGGTCGGATACCGATGCGGTCGATGCGAGCAGCGAGACCACCACATAGAGGTATACATTCGAGAGCTCTTCGACCGCCGGGAGCTTGCCGAGCGAAGTGCCCGCGCAGATGAGTCCCAAGATACTGACAAAGACCGTCGTCAGGGTACCCTTGTCAAACATACCGAGCCCCACGCCCGCGAGTGCCGCATTGCAGCTCTTTCCGACCATCTGAGAGAGAGCCGAAACCATGAGCGAGAGGCCGATCAGGAAAATCCAGTCTGCGCTGGTCGCAGCCTTCTTCTCCTTTGCGACCTCGGCATTCGCACTCTCCGCAATGGCCTGCAGCGTCGAAGTGTCTGCCTTGACCGAAGTGTTCCAGCGCCCCGCATACTTCACCGCGAGCAGGAGGAGCGCAATCCAGACCGAGTAGCAAACGGTATCCAGCGCAAGCGCGCAGCTGTACGCACCGGCATCGACCGGAAGCGCCGCCTGCATGGCCGCCATGTTCGCGGAACCGCCGACCCAGGAAGCATAGAGCGCCGCAACCGCGCCCCAGGTATCCGTGCCGAGCGTACCCTTAAAAATCGGGTAGCCGATCAGGAAGCCGATTGCTAAGGTCAGCGAGCAGCCGAGGAAGATTGCCACCATGCGCCCGCCGAGCTTTGATAGCTTCTTAAAGTCGCAGCGAAGCAGCATGACAAAAATCATGGCGTAGAGAATGTTGTTTTTGAGCGCCGAATAGGTATTTGCGCAAGCCTCGGAATTGTAGAGTCCCATGGTGCAAAAGACCATGTTCAGCACATAAATCCAGACCAACGGCGGCACAATGTTAAAAATCTTTGCCTTGGTCTTTTTCTCCAGGAACAGCAGCATCCCGGCAAGGAAAATAAGAAACGCAATGTAGGTAAACCCGTTGGTAATCATCTCTTTCTCCCCCATCTTTTATTGTTTGATGCTCAATCCAGGTAACGCAAGCCCTCCACGCCGCGGATGCCCATGCCGGCCTCATCCGAAACCGTGATAAACTTCTCTTCAAAACGCGCACCGCCCAGTATCGGGTCCTCGCTGCAGAGCACCGGACCGTCCAAATCGATGCGGGTAAAGACTTTCTTTGCGCAGGCAAGCTCCACCGCCGCATTCACGGAAATCTTAGCCTCCAGCATGCAACCGATCATGCACTCCACACCGTAAATCTCCGCCGCAGCCGCAATCTTCAGCGCGTTATAAATACCGCCGCACTTCATAAGCTTGATGTTGATGAGATCCGCCGCCCGCTGTTCCAGTACCCGCATCGCATCGCGCGGAGAGAATACACTCTCATCCGCCAGTACGGGCACAAAGCTATGCTCGGTCACGTATTTGAGGCCCTCAATATCGTGCGCCTTGACCGGCTGCTCGACAAATTCGAGTTTTAGTCCCTGCTCCTGCATCTCATTTAAGATGCGCACCGCCTGCTTTGGCTCCCAGGCCTGATTTGCGTCAATGCGGAGGCGGATGTCGGCGCCCGCAACCTCACGCACTGCCCGAAGCCGTGCCACATCGAGCGTCGGGTCTGCGCCGACCTTTACTTTCAGGCAGTCATAGCCGCGTGCAATCGCCGTTGCGGCATCCCGCGCCATCTCTTCCGGCGCGTTTACACTGATGGTGATATCCGTGACCAGCTGTTTTCGCGCGCCGCCGAGGAGTTTGTAGACCGGAAGCTTATAAAGCTGTCCGTAGAGATCCCAGAGTGCCATATCCGCCGCAGCCTTCGCACTGCTGTTTCCGTGAACGCAGGACTGAACAAGCTGCATCAAATCTTCAAAGGCATCGATGTCTTTGCCGAGGAGATTTGGGATGATGTGATCCTTCAGCGCCCCGACTATGGCACCTGTGGTGTGCCCGGTCACCGCGCCCGTCGGCGGCGCCTCGCCGTAGCCCACCGCTCCCGTGTCGGTGTGAATCTCGAGGATGATATCCTCGACACTCGTCACCGTGCGAAGTGCTGTCTTAAACGGAACCCGCAGCGGCACCGAAATGCTTCCGAGCCGAATCTCCGTGATTTTCATGCCCCTCCTCCTTATCCCCCGGCGACATGCGCGAGTTTTCGCTTCCGTGACCTTCCTTATCTTTCACCGCAAGCTGACCCGATTCACGCCCTGAGTTTAGGATTATTATACAATGATATTGCTATGTCGGCAATTATTTTATGCACTTTGACATCCCTGTGCGTAAAAAGCGCTTCCCGACAAAAAGGCAAAAGAACTGCTCTATAAAACAGAAAAGCGGCCTGCAAATCCGAATGAAATCGGACTTGTAGGCCGGTACAACTCTGTTTGAACACTTAGCCGCCTCCTTTTATTATGACAGTTCTCTTTTCCGCGTAAGAAGCTCCGCCGGCAGATTGGGAGAAGCTTCTCTGCACCACTCCGCTACGCCGGTTTTCGGGCTGTATTCGTAGGCAAGCCCCGCCTGCAAGAGTTTTCTTCCCGTCGCAAAGACCTCGCAGTCCGCTGTCAGGCTCCGGAGAAACGAAAGGTCTTCGAGGCTGTCACAGTTCCCGAGCCTTACATATCTCAGTTGATGCAAAGTGTCGAGCGGAACGAGCGTCCGCAACTTGGCGCAGTACTCCAGGCATAACGACTCTAAGTTTCCGAGCTCTGTCAAAAACGAAAAATCCGTCCATGAGGAATTGTTTTTCACGCGAAGCGCCCGAAGCGAGGACAGTGCTTCCAGTCCGGCAGGGCTGTTCGGCCGGTTGCCGTATACATAGAGGGACGTGAGTTTAAGCTTGCCGATGCAAGCAAAAGACTCCAGTGTGGTTCCGCTCAGCGAAAGGGCTTTAAGCCGTGTAAGCGCAGAAAGGCAAGCGCCGCTCTTCTTACCGAATCTGCCGGAAAGACTAAGTTCCTCCAGCGTATCCGCATAGTCCGGGAGCGCTGTGAAATTCGCTTCCGTGAGACCGAGGCTACGCAATCGTTTCAGCGCTTTTAAGTCATGAAGCCCCTCGCCGAAGCAGCCTGAGACCGCTTCGCTAACCCGCTGCAATTCCGGAAGGCCTCCGAGTTGCCCAGGCTCCGTCGCACAAAATTCGATCTCCGGGCGAAGGCGAAATAAGTCATTGAGCTTCTCCAAATCCGCCGCATCCGGCTGATAACCTCCCCAGGCGCGAATCAGCCGTATTCCGGCATCCGACAACAAATCCGCCAAGTCTTCCGACGTGAGCGTCGCTTCAAAGTACGCTGTGTCACCGCTGATTTTCTCGATCATTGCTATCAACACTCTCTTCCGTAAGCTGTATTTACATCCGTCTCATGTGCTGGAATCGCGGCAATCGCTGCCTCCAAGGCTCTCACAATGTCGTCAAGCGGCATGGACGGAACGCCGGGTTTATCCGCTGTCTGCTCCGGGATATAGGGCACATGAATAAATCCGGCCTTGGCGGCCTCATGGTGTCGATTCAGATGATACAAGACGCCGTACATCAAATGATTGCAGACATAGGTTCCCGCGGTGTTCGAGATGGCCGAGGGTAAGCCGGCTTCCCGTATGGCCTCTGCCATCGCCTTCACCGGCAGGGTCGCAAAATAGGCGTTTTCGCCGTCCGCGAAAATCGGGACATCGATCGGCTGCTGTCCCGCATTGTCCGGGATTCGCGCATCGTCCACATTGATGGCAACACGCTCCGGTGTGACCGCAGCTCTGCCGCCCGCCTGTCCGACCGAGAGCACAAAGTCCGGTTGCTCACGCTCTATGGCTTCCGCAACCAGCCGTACGGACTCCCCGAAGACTGTCGGGACTTCGAGCTTAACAATCTCCATGCCGGCGATCTCGGGTTTCACGCGCTTCACCGCCTCCAGCGCCGGGTTAATCGTCTCGCCGTCAAACGGCGTAAAGCCTGTCAGCAACAACTTCATATCGCTCCTCCTGTAGACTTCCTTCAATCAAACCGCTTCCGCACAGAAACTCGGCCTCTCTTACCGATAATGAATTAACAGCACAGCCTTAGCATCCTTCTTACCGACATTTTTATAGGAATGGGCTACGGAGGCATCAAAGCAGATGGCATCATCTTTCTTTAGGAAGTACTCCTCACCTCCGGTTTCCAGAATCAGCTCTCCCTTCAGCACCATCAGATACTCAAAGCTGTTCGTGGAATGCCCGACGGATGCGTGCTCGCAGCCCGGCTCCACCTCAATCTGATACAGTTCAAAGTTTCGATCCGCGGTCTTCGCATAATAGTGAAAGATATGGTACTTGTCCTCCGAAAGCGCGGAAATCTCCTTTTTCCGAATTTGAACCGTAGCCTTTTCCTGCGTTTCCAAGAGAGCGGAATACGGCAGCTGCAGCGCTCCCGCAATCTTCCATATCGTATTGATGGTTGGGTTCGCCTCCCCCTTTTCGATCTGCGAGAGCACTACCTTGCTGACGCCTGCCAGATTAGACAGCTGACCCAGTGTCAGATTTCTTTCGTTTCTCAAACGCTTCAGATTGTATGCGATGATTTCTCCGGCTTCCATGGCAGCCTCCGTGATCCAAAAATTATAATTTACATCTTATGTGTTTTATTTTTCAATGGTATTCTGTTCCCATTCATTTTATTTTACACTTTGTTCGTTTTAGTTTCAAGGAGGGGATGATGAAACAAAAAGCCCTGAAAGCTGCCTTTCCCTATACGCTACCAATCTTTGCCGGTTTCTGGTTCCTGGCGCTTGCCTACGGCATCCTCATGAATGTAAACGGCTTCTCCTTTGTATACCCCATGTTCATGAGTATGCTCATCTACGGCGGCTCCCTGGAATTCATCGCTGTCTCCATGCTGATGTCTGCCTTTGCGCCGCTCACAGCGTTTACAGTGACTCTTCTGGTTCAGGCGAGGCACCTCTTTTACGGCATTACCATGTTGGACCGCTTCAAAGGTATGGGGTGGAAAAAGCCCTATCTCATCTTCGGCATGTGCGACGAAACTTTTTCAATCAACTATACGGCGGATATTCCGGAAGATGTGGACTGCGGCTGGTTTATGTTCTTTGTGACCCTGCTGAATCAAATCTACTGGGTTTCCGGGGCAACACTCGGCGGCATAATCGGCTCTCTCCTCAAGTTTAACACCGAAGGCCTCGACTTTGTCATGACCGCGATGTTTGTGACCATCTTTATGAACCAGTGGATGAAGGAGAAGAAAAAATACACGGGCCTCATCGGAATCGGCGGAAGTTTACTCTGCTTACTCCTCTTCGGTGCGGATGCTTTCATGCTCCCCGCCATGCTTGTGATTTTACTCCTCTTAACGGTATTCCGAAAACCGATTGAGAGAGCCTATGCGGAAGGAGACGTGTCCGAATGAGTCCCATGAGCTTACCCGAACAAATTGCGACCATCGCCATCTGTATCTTCGGCACGATGCTGACAAGGTTTCTGCCCTTCCTGATTTTCTCCTCCAAAAAGCCCACGCCGAAAACGGTTCAGTATCTCGGCAAGGCACTGCCTTGCGCGGTGTTCGGTCTTTTGGTGGTATACTGCCTAAAGCATGTCTCCGTTTTCTCCGGCGCTCACGGAATTCCGGAGTTCATTGCGATTGCAGTCACCGCAGGATTGCACTTATGGAAAAAGCAAATGCTGCTCTCCATTGCCGCAGGCACGGTCGTCTATATGCTCTTACTGCAGCTTGTTTTTTAGCCTAAGCAAAAAGAGTCAGCGTTAGCTCCAAATGTTCGCATTCCCGTTTCGGGATTGCACTTTGCTTCCGTCCGCCGCCATTACCTTTGTTCCTACTTTAAGATCTGCGCCCGTTTTCACGCTGTCTCAAACTTGGGTGTGGTAAAGAAAATGAGCGCAGAGAACCCGCAAGTCTCAAAAACAGACTTGCGGGTTCTTTTTTGATTCTTTTTCAGTTCTGATGCGAGTTCTCTTTCAAAGCTTAGCTGAACTTCCAGATGAAGTAGCTAAAGGGTGGCATTTGATATCCGCCGCTTAAGGCTAGCTGCTCGCCGCGCAGAAGATCCGTCGCCGTGCCTGCATCCGCCCCGTTAAAGTGTGCGTGATACGCTTTGTCCTCGGCATTTAAACCGATCCAAATTCGCTCTCCCTCAAATTCGCGCTCAAATACCAGCTGACGGTTCGTTAGCACAATGCTCTTATAATCGCCGTGCGTGAGCGCCTTATGGCTCTTATGAATCTCCGCAAAGGAGGCGATGGCATCCGTGAGCTCGTTCCACTCGGGCGAAGCGAGTTCCGGGCGTAGGGCATCGTCGCTACCATGGCCCTTTTCGCCCAAAACGCCCCACTCGCTGCCGTAATAAATGCAGGGAATGCCCGGCATGCCGAAAAGCAGGCAGTAGAGCAGCGGCAGATGCCGCTTTTCCTTTAGGATGCTCGCCACGCGGGTCACATCGTGATTGTCCGCAAAGCAGAGCAGATGCTCGCCCTTATAGATGGCATGACTCTCCTTACCGAATTGACGGTTCAGCGCATAGTTGATTTCAAAGAGGTTTAGGTCGTTAAAGCTCGAGTATAAGCCCTTATAACACTCGTAGTTCGTGCAGCTGTGGAGCATCTCTGGATTCACGATGCGCTTATAGTCGCCGAACAGAATCTCCCCGAGCAGGAAAAAGTCCGGCTTCACGGAATCGCAGAACGCGCGGAGCTTCCGCATAAAGTTCGGGTTCAGACAGTAGGCCACATCCAAGCGCAGGCCGTCAATCTGAAATTCCTCAATCCAGGCTTTGATGCAGGAGAAAAGGTAATCCGTCACCTGGGGATTATCGAGATTTAACTTGACCAGCTCAAAGTGCCCTTCCCAACCCTCATACCAGAAGCCATCGTTATAATTGGAATTTCCGTCGAAGTGGATGTAAAACCAATCCTTATACTGAGACTGCTCCCGCTTTTGAAGCACATCTTGAAAAGCCCAGAAGCCGCGCCCCACATGGTTAAAGACGCCGTCCAAGACCACATGAATGCCGTTCTCTTTGAGTGCCTTGCAGACTTCCGCAAAATCCGCATTGCTGCCGAGACGGCAATCAATCTTCGCATAGTCCCGCGTATCGTAGCCGTGGCGGTCGGATTCAAACACCGGCGAAAAATAGACCGCATCCGCATGCAAGCGCTTTAAATGCGGAATCCACTCAATGACCTTCCGAATCCGAGGCACAAGCACGCCATCGTTCTCCTTCGGCGCACCGCAAAAACCCAGGGGATAAATCTGATAAAACACACTCTCCGTTGACCACATATAGATTCTCCTTAACACCGTAATGCCTTCTTCCCGAATTCCTCTCCGCTATGCCACAGCTCGAGTTCCCGATGCAGCGCATCGCAATCGGGTTGGCAGACTTCTATTTTACACCGCTTTGCCGAACTCCGATAGCGGGGAAGCTATCAACAAAACCCTCGGTCGCCAATTCTCCGACCGCTTCATTGACGGACTGGATATGAAAAAAACACCCCGCCGAAGCGAGGTGCCACAGTTCTGTGTAATTTCTGCGTAATTACACATCATATCCGTCCCATGTCTCAGACCAGTCTTCATCTCCTCCACAGTCCTCAATCAAGCCATCCAAAAGGTCTAATTCTTCCTCGCTTAACTCCGGTTTATAATCTTCAAGTCCCATCGCAAATACCTCCCTGTTCTTTAGAAAGATGTCGCTACACATAAAATTCCTCCATCGTATCAAGACAGAGACAAGCTAATTTCCCGCCATATGCGCAGCCACAATCAATGTCTATAAAGCTATCCGTTCTAAAAATCTTCGGTTCTCCCTGATGTGTTCCGTTTAACATCGCATAATAGTAGGGAGTAGGCGTATGCCCGACAATAAGCAGTTTATCATCAAAAAAGTGGTCTGACAGTTTTGGGCTGGTATATATAAAATCTCCGAGGGCGTAGTCATCCAATGCTCTTCCGATTTGGAAATTGTCTAACCCTGCGTGAGTAAGGAGATAATTCTTTCCCGCTACATTAACTTCTTCATAAACAGTCATGTCTTCTATGTAGTCAACGACATATCCTCTTTGCTCCTGCGATAACTTGCTGAATTCTTCTATCGTAGGATTTCCGCCGTCTTTCATCCAGGCTTCAATGATGGAAAGCCTGTCCATCAAGACGTTCTCGTCAGTGTTTTGCTCGGTGATCTCCTGCATAAGCCAAGGTAGAATGGCACAAGCCACATACTCGTGATTGCCAACAAGATGATAAACATTCGAGCGAGCGGACATATCAAGCAGGATTTTTAATCCTTCCGTGCCGCGGTCTATTGTATCTCCAAGAATATACAAAGTATCGTCCTCAGAAAAGCCTACCTTGGACAGCATTCTTTTATAGGAGTCGTACATTCCATGAATGTCGCTCATCGCATAAGTGATACGTCATCCCTCCTTATCACAAAAGATTTTCTGGTAGCATAAGCCACAAGCCTCACTTTTTCAATCGGTCTTCCCTATTCTGTAGAAAATCAATCATATATTCCAAAGCCTGCTCGATTTCATGCTCGTCATTAAGCCATTTGGCTTCATACGGCGAAAGTCCTGATATCAGAGGGCGTACATTTTCCGGTGCAATCTCATTATTTTCAAAACCCATTTCAAGATGCTCCCGAGCAACCCATCCAGTAACACGCATGATATCTACTTCATTGTTAGAGCCACGGAAAAATCTGCCTAGGCTGTTCTGATCAAAAAGGTGTGATAAAGTTGCGGGCACCTCATCATAGAGCCAGACCTCCTCGCCACTGATATAGTCCTTATACCTCGCACGATTCATCTTTCTGTTGGGGAGAAGTATATAGTTACACCTTTGTTCAGCAAGCGCAAGAAATTCATAAAGAAGCTTTACTAACTTGTGATTCTTCGGCAGGTACTGCTCACAGTCATCAGATAACATCCGTAAATCCGAAAGCGGATCATCACTGTCTATTCTATATTTATGGAATCTGATTCCTTTTTCCTCATTTAGAAGATCTGCAACCCACTTTATGGGTGTCCATGCACTCATGAGT
>ERZ773203.153-NODE-153-length-37444-cov-21.561342_pt1 | contig 37444 bp, 41 predicted proteins | sample MGYA00580529_ERZ773203 | MGnify/ENA primary metagenome ERZ773203 (study PRJEB29015, sample SAMEA2738176) | human oral metagenome | biome: human oral; feature: human-associated habitat; material: saliva | place: China | collected 2177 ... | reverse complement strand
CTCAATAAAAAAAATTTTTTATATTAAATAACTTTTTTCTAAAATTGAAATTTTATTATCTCATTTTTATGGCAGTTTTAGAGGATAGTTTTTATCGGCTATTTTTGTGGTAAATTGGAGGTGGCCACCCAGGCCAGATTTCCCGGAGGTCGAACGGAACGTAGTGGAAGTGTTAAACCAAAAATCCAAACTCATATCCATTTTTTAGGTTACACCAACCTCATAAACATATTCTAATTCTCATTTTAACATAGATTTTTTAAACGATCTATATAAAGTAATATTCTTATATACCATAAGATGAGATCATTGAAATTTGATATGTTTAATTAAGTCAGTGTAATTTAAAAACAAACTTTCTGGTTTCCTCCAATGTGGTCTGAAAGACCAAAAACAAATTTCAGATATCAATTTTTTCTGTTTTAAAATAGCCACCAAAAAATACCAATGAAAACGACACCATTTTTGATACCAGATTTTTCGGGTACCGAAAAACGAATTTTAAAAAAAGTTATTTAATATAAAATTTTTTTTTATTGAGTTTGACTGGTATATCATATTGGTCGGTTGAAATGTAACTACCTCATTATCAATATAATATAAATCATTGATTTTCAATACTCTTTATTAAAATTTTGGCCTCAAAATCATGGATCACCTCATTTTATAACTACCTCTAAATCAATCTTTTATAATTTTCTCTTAAAAAATCATGTAAAACGATGATATCCAATGAGTTATCTATAATAGAAAAATTTTTTAAAAAATCAGTAAACAAAATAATTTTTCCTATCATATACTTATAGAGATATTTTTATGATAAAAAAATATTTTTAGATCCTATTATTTAAAAAAGGAATATGATCCCATAATTTGGCGTTTTGAGTTTTTTTAATATGGGGTAGATCTGACTTCATCTATCTACCCCTTTTTTTTAAAAAAACAAACCATCATTTGGTTTCATTTCCATTATTAAAAATAGTAAAAAATAATAAATATATTCCATTTAAAGCCATGGGAACTTACTCAAAACGTGGTCGTTCCTTCAAATCACAAGGAACCCAAATTAACAAACCCCAAATAACAGTAACCCCCTCCAAAAATATAGATCTCAGGCAAGTGGAGGAAGAGGTTATTGAATATGCTTCTTTCGAATCTAAACACCTATTATCTTACGAATCCAAATCCATAGATAAGGAAACCTTCCGGGGTTCCTTTCCAGACCTATTTAGCAAAAATCAGGTATTACGTACTACCCTGGAATATTGGTATCCAGATGATATTACCAGAAATAATGAATTTATATTGGATTTCATAGATAGAATGGAAAAAAGTGAATATCTCACCAACCATGAAATCAATGAATTCTTCTATATATTTTCTCAATGGGGAGCCAATAAGAACCATGCCTTATATATTTTTAGAAATTTAAAGGATTATGGAGGTATGGAGTACCACGAATATAATAACAATCCGGATGAATATATAGGGGAGATAAAAACTTGGACTCGGGAGGAATTGGAAGACCCAGAAAACCAATTAGAAAAACTTATCCAGGACGAAAAAATCCGTAAAAAATCCCTTCCTTATAGTGAATTTTCAGAGGAATTACTCCAAAAAATTGATTTTGAATCTAATAGGGGAGTGGCTTTTATGGGAGATACCCTCCACCAATTACGTAAATATAAACACCATTTCTACCATAAACAAATAAAAGAGAATAAATTGGCTTATACCATTTGCCTAATTCTCTATTATAGCAACCGATATCTTATAACTCCAGAGACTCGGGAATATCTCCTTTCCAAATATAACCATATAACTGGGGGGTATGGGCCTGAGATGGTACGTAAGTTAATGGGGGGAAAAAGACATGCGGAAGGGATAGATACACAGATTACCCCAGAAGAAATATTATCTTTTTCTCCAAGGGTGATGGAAGAAGAGATTACCTTTGCTTTAGGGGAGGTGATCACTCCACTGATTGCCATGGGGGATAATATTAAGAATAAGAAAATCATAAAACAACTTACCTTATTGGAACTCAGTAAGTTAGTTAAGGATTCTCCTTATAAAGACCTTCCAAAAACCGACAGAAAACCTCTATTCTCCACCTTATATAATAGCAGGCCTATCGGAGACGAGGCTTATAAAACTTGGTCTGGATTTCAGGTATATGACGTGGATATTAAAGATACAGAGGTAGCCAAGCAAGCCAAGGAACGCATTATCCATGAATTTTGTGTATATCCGTGGTTTGTAGGGGTAGCTCTTTCCACTTCAGGGTCTGGTTTGCATATCTATACAGCCGTTAGATTACCAGAAAATTATTCTGAATTATCCTTAGAAAAACAAAAGAAAATCTATAATTTTAATTATTTCCAAAAATTTATCATATTTGATGATTTCTTAAAGGAACAATTCGAAAAAGATTTTCCTATAGGAGGAGAAATAAACAGGGAGAAATACCCCACCTTACATTCCTTGGATACATGGATGGATAATGCCATGTCTAAACCACAACAAGGTATATTCTTAACTTATGACCCAGAGGCTTTCTTTAATCCTAATTTTGTATTAGTAGATTGGGATTCTGCCATAATGGGGCCGGATAAGACTTATGGTTGGTTATATACCAATTTAGGAAGGGAAAGAATGTTTAAGGATTCCCATAAAAACTATCAAAAAATAGTAAAGAGTTCTTTACAAGCTCCGGAGGTACCACTTACTTTGGATAAGGTTAGTTCGGAATCCTTCAAAAAAATATTGGAAATAGCCAAGAATTACCCTCAGAATCATTATAAATATAAAGACAGATTCCACTTGGTAAATACCTTATCTGCTACTTTTTCAGATGAGGAAGTAATGATGTTATTAAAAATCATTACCACCGGAACCCCTATGGAAGAGTATGAAGCCATGTTAAAAACGGCTCGTAATACCTCAAAAGAGGCCACCAGTCATGGGTTGGAATTGTTGGCTACCCATGGTATTCAATTGAACTCTAATGCCACTAAGAGGGAGGTTCCTAATTATACAGAAGAGTTTGATAAAGAGGAGAATGTATTTGAGAATATTACGGTCATTGAGGCTATTAACCATAAACCAACTATTCCCTCAAAAAATGAAGAAGAAAATGAAGAAGAAACTACCACTCCTAATGAAATCCTAATTAAAGGTAAGGAAGGGGAATATTTAGGAGATTATTCTGAGGTTATAGTGGAAACCCTCCAGAATCAATCCAATGAATCCAGCAACATAATATATTTAGTAGCTCCTCCGGGATCTGGTAAGACTGAATTACTTAAAAAAATATCTAAACAATACAAAGTTATGGCCTTGGCTCCTCTAAACTCCATTATTGAGAGTAAGTTTGAGGTAGAAGGCTTCGGAAAAATATACGGAACAGAGGATACGTACCACCCTCTCACCGAGAAACAAAGGGAGAAATCCAGTGTAATTTTATCTTATGATAAATTTGCCTCCAACAGTGGTAGGTATGGGGTTCAATTGTTCCATCAAGATAAATTTGATTTTATATTTATAGATGAGTCCCATACCATCACCTCCTCCAAATATCGTCCTATCATGAGTGATTTGATAGAGACCATACAGGATAATAGGGATATAAAGATGGTTATGATGACTGGAACCCCCACTGGAGAGGATAAATTTATTGGGGGGATTTGTAAGACCATTAGATATCAAAGAACTGATAATAGAGAGAAAAATGTAGAATTTATCTTAGTAAAACAAAAAGATTTATTATACGCCACCATCATAGATGATATTTGCCAACATATCCTGGCTGGTAAAAAGATCCTATATCCTACCAATTTAGGGGAAGCCCATGTATCTAAATTAAGGATTGGTATAGAGGCTGCCCTGATAAAAATGGGACGCACTAAACCTTTAAAAATCAAATATTATTGCAGAGCCAATAAGGATATAGAGGACGTAACCGAAATCAATGAATTGGGTAAATTTGGGGACGACGTAGATATAGTATTTTGTACTTCTTACCTGGGATTAGGGGTGGATATTAACGATACTACCAATAATTTTGTGGTAATATTCGATCGATTTGAGACTGCCAATGATATAGACCAATGGGCTAACCGTTTAAGAAAGAGTAATTTGGATATTAAAATCTATAATTATGAATATTATATACGGGATGGGGCTTGGCAATTTAAAGACCATTCTATCATAGTTCCTTATGGAGCTCAGCCTTTAAAAACCAAGCAAAATAATGAATACATGTGTGAATCTTTAAACTCCAAAGAGAGGTTGATTCATCAGAGAGTATATAATAATGTAGGTAACGATACGGCCACTAAGATCTTGTTAAAACAATTCCCTTGTATTGAATGGAATGGTTTGCAGGAAAAATTCGTCATTAATGAGACCCGAATGTATTTAGGTATATTTGAGGATCAGTATAGGCTATACCATTTACAAATGGGGGTAATGGGTTCTGAATTAAAGAAGATGGGGTATGAGGTATTGTTAACCCGCGTTCATAAGGAAGACACCATTATAAGTTCTATAGAGGTAGAGAAGTTATTTAAACAATCCAATGTTAAATACAAGGACATAAAGGCCAAGCAAATATCTCAGATTATCAATGTATTAAACGAAAATATCCTCATGAACTTCCAATTGGTTTATGAAGGTCGTATGAAATTAAAGAAATCGGAAGAAGGATATTATATAGACAAACCTAAGAATACCACTTATGCCGAGGATATCAAGCAGTTTGAGAAGATATTACCTATATTAATGCAATTGTCCTCAAGGTATCGATCCACGGAGATATCGGAATTATTTAATTGTACCCTGAGGAAGAATGGAACCTATAATTTTGTGGAGCTCCAGCGTATCTGTAATTTTTCTATGATATTGTCTCAACAGGAGGCCAAGAGACTGAATACTCCATCGGAAAGATTCATTGAAAGTACCCGAAATCTGGTAAATTCGGTGGAAGAAGGCAAGATTACCAAGAGGGAATATAATGAATTTATTGATAAATGGGCTCGATGGTATGTGGATGAAAAATCCACCGGGAAAGAGGTAAACCAAGAACCATTTGAGATCATATATAAAATATACGAGGAACAATTCAAATCCTTGGTAAAATTAGGTAAGTTTGGGAAGACTGGTATGGCCTCTGTGGAATTGAGGGATTTATCTACCATCAAGACCCGTTGGGACTTCTATAGCCAGGCCAACAAACTCTTTGAGGATTTATACGAGCAAAAAGAATAAATAATATATTATAAATATGAATGCGTATATTGCGTTTTTTGATCTGGAGACCACCGGTCTGGATAAATACCGGGATTATATCCTCCAGATAGCCGGTAAAAAAATAGAGAAAGATACCGGTAAGGTAGTGGATAAATTTTCCTTTTATGTCACTCCTATTAATCCTAAGTATGAAATATCGGAAGGGGCTATTAAAGTCCATGGTATTACTAAGGAAATTATAGAGGAAAAAGGGATTACCTTAGAGGTTATTTTTAATCAGAAGTTAAAGAAGTTCTTTGAAAATGCGGATATTGGCACCTATAATGGTAATACTTTTGACATACCATTTTTGATCAATAATCTTAAAATGATACCTTCCATACCCCCTAAGGAGATCGATGAAATTTTCATAGGTAAACAAAGTATAGATGTATACTTGAATGAGACTATGGTGGATGGAAAGACCTTATCTAAGGTGTATAAAAAATATACTGGTAAGGAACTGGAAGGGGCTCATGATGCTCTGAATGATATTAATGCCACTATTGAGGTATACCAGAACCAGACCGGGGAATTTATCAATAGGTTTCCAGTATTATGCACCAACAATACTATCGGTTATAAGAACAATCATTCCGATACCATTGTATTGAATATAGGTAAGTATAAAGGAGAGGATATTAAGGAAGTATCTAAGAAAGACCGCCAGTATTTAGTGTGGTATTGGAAGAATATAGCCTCAGACCTTGCAAAACATAATTTGACTAATTATTTTAAAAACTAAATATATTTAAAATTTAAAGGTCAATTCAAAAATACCACTTGCAATTTGATGGTTGCACCGACCATTTTGTAATTTTCTAAATATGGTTAAAATCAAAAGATTAACCATGGCTTCTCACCACTGGTATGGTGCATTCCAAGACCATTTTTATAAAAAGATTATCAAACTAAAATAACCAAGATCATGACAAACGAAACCCAACTTATAGATACCATTTTCTCTAACCAAGAACATTTATCTCCCAAAAAACGCATAAAAGAACATACTAAACAATCCCTGAATAAATCCATATCAGAAATATTCAATGTGGATTCCAATCCAGATTTTGAAATATCCAACCAAAACCTCCATTTAGAGGTAGGAGATGTAGTAACCCTGGACTCCAACCTTCATATTACCAACGAAAATCAATATAAATGTGCTTTCCACATAGTAGATGCCGGTAAATTTGAAGGTAAAGATATTACCGGAGCCCTGGTTATTGGGGTAGATAAAATCCATAATATAGTACATCTATCCATTGAAAAATATGCCATAGAATCCTATATACAACACCTTATCAATAATCTTTCTACTCAAAAAACCTATGAAGGTAAGGCTATTGAGGTAAGAAACCTCCAATTAGTTAAAGGGGGTTATAAAGGCAAGGCTATCCTGTATCCTTTTGAAAATGATGAGAATATTACAGTAGAATACAATGCCTTTATCCCAGGATCCCATATTGAATTGAATGCCATTACGGATTTTGAAAGTTATAATGGTAAGACGGTATATGGTTTTGTATATGGTTATAAACCAGAGAATACCCACAAATTGATTATTTCTTGTAGGGAATATCAAAAGCACCTCGGTCAGGTAGGCCTTATGGATATTTATGATAAATGGTGTGATAATAAGAAGCCATGGAAGGAATTTTCTGGCAGAATATTCAAAGGGAGAATCACAGGGGTAATGAACTCCACCAAAGTCAAAGGAGTCTATGTGGAGGTTCCGGAATTAAAAATCTCTTTCTTACAACCACTGGATACCACCGAGCAAATTTTATCCTACAGATTCAATCAAGAGGTAGAAGTAGTATTCAAAGGGTTTGAGAATCAGACCAAATATGACGAGCTCTCAGGACAATCCCAAATTCAAATACCTTTTGAATGGAAGAATGGTATATTAGAGAGAGTTAATGTGACTCCAATATTGGAACTCCGTCATATTATTTAATAAAAATTGATGAAACTATCACTCAGACTTAATCAGATAACTAATAATATAAAAAACTGGCTCAGGGATAAGGGAATCTCCTTATCCCCCAGTTCCATTTATGGGCAGTTGATACAGGTAATCACCTCTCTCCATTATAATGTAATGGCTTATTTGGAGGATGCTTTAACCGAACAAAACAAATATACAGCCCAACGAAAAAAATCCATTTTTGCCTTAGCCTCTCAATCCGGTTATGAGCCCCACCAAGGTTCGGCCAGTTCTTGTTTAGTGGAAATATTGGTTAAAAATAATAATGTTAATGAGGGTATTATTAATATACCTAATTATTCCAGAATGTTATGCAGGAATAATGGTCTATATTACACCCTTCTATTAAACAACCAATCGACCTATGGTATAGATTTAGCCCTGGATCACCGCCACCACACCCTGGAATTGATCCAAGGAAAATATGAATCCCAGACTTTTTCTTATAGGGAACGTCCTACCTTTACCATCAATTTATCTCATGTGGGTTATTTGGATACCTCTAAGATGGTGGTATCTATTGATGAGGAAATCTTATTACCATATACCTCTGAATCCAGAAAGGGATATTTAGTAAGATATGCTCCGGTTGGGGGTCTGGATGTCATTATTATTAATGATTTTTATTCCATAGAAACGGAAGAATATTCCCAAGAAAAAACCGTAAAAATAGAGTATATCTGCCATGATGGAGAAAGAGGTAATTTTGATTTCCAATCGGATCTCAATGATATAGAATTTATCTTTGTAGACTCCTTATATCGCAATGATGGAGAGGAATTTGATGGAAATGAATTATTTACCATTAATACTACCTCTTATATACCCGGTACCAATCCAGACACCACGGAAAAGGTAAGATATATGATTGGTCTGAATAGTAGAACGGAGGTATTGACCTCTCCAGACCATTTCAAGGAATATTTATCCAGATTTTCTCTGGTAGGTTACAGTAAAACATGGTCAGAACCCAATTCCATGCAGGTGGTTAGTCGTATTTTAAAGGATTTTACGGTAAAATTGGATAAGGAAGACCCTTCTTCCTATTTAAAACTGACTGAGAATGACTTTATATTGAGTGATTTTGAGAAACAAACCATAAAAAACTCCATTATTCATAGTAATAGGTTATTGGCTGGTACCACTTTTGACATCATAGATATGGAATTGCATAAATATGCTATCTATGTATATGCCAATATATTACATCACAATTCCACTATCCTCAGTAGTATTAAGGATATTATATTAAAATTCTTTATACAAACCGAAATAGATGGTTTTATTGCCAAAAGTGATATCATAGAAGCCATTGAAAAAGGCCTGAGTCCAGAACAGAAAAAAGACCTCCAATCTTTAAATATATATTTTTTATCGGAAAACAACGAAAAAGCGAAGATCGAGTCCTATTATTTATATAAGAAATATATATACCACCCCATCAAAGGTTATTCCTATATAAAAACGGAAAAGATATGGGTGGCTCCAAATGCAGATCCTGGGTTAGGTCTGGACGAACATGGTAATATAGATACCAGTGAGTTTCCTAATCAAATACCGGTGTTAATGGGAGGATGGAGCTGGAGAAATAATGATAACCAATTAATAAGCATACCTAAGAATAACCCTATTTTTATATATCCAAATTTTGTGTAGAATTGGCTATATACATTGGAACATAAGTTCCAACATATAAATCTAATAAAATATGAACACCCTATCTAACATAGCACTTATCCAGAATCGATTAAATCTACTCCACAAATTATCTCAGGACGTAGAAAATTACCTATCTAATAACAACATAAACCAGGGTTTTTTATACGTTCATAAGGATGGTATAGATATAGTAGACCCATTGAAAGATAGCCCAGAAAATCACCTAAAATATTTACCATCATACTATTTTAAATCATTTAAAGAAACTACTTTTGAAGATTTGGCTTCCTTAATGAGATATGCCAGTAATAATGGAAATTTAGAGTCCGGTTTTGGTATAGGTATATACAATAAATCAGGGAATCAATATTTTTTGATGACCCCTCAGGATACCTTGGCTCAAAAGGATATAGACAATAGTGGAGATGGGGATTTCTTTTATGACGTTTCTAAAAATAGGTATTTTAGTAGAGTACCACTGTAAGTGGTTTTTGGTTGGAACCAACCAATCCAGTTTTCAATATACCATTTTTCAAATAAAATAAAAGATTGAAAAAATAAAGAATTGAAAAAAACATGATACTAAAGAAACAACCTACCAATTTCACTCCAGAAGATGAATTAAATATTGGTATAAAAATATTACATATTGGTAAGCATTACCTCCAATATTTACAGCCGGGTATGATTAAATTGGATTTGGTTAATAAGGAACTTATATGTGATTTTGGAGTTTATAAGTCAAAACCGATGTATATACCTGAATTAAATATACACCCTTCTTTTATTAAACAGCATGGGTTTGATTCCTTAATTCTAAAGAATTTTGAGATCAAAAAAGGTATTAAACTTTTACAGGATATCGATAATTTTAATATAACCAATGAATCCGAAAGACCACTGGCCATAGCCACCGATGCTATAAAAATTGGTAATAATGTGGTATTAGATGGTATGGTATTCAATATGGATATTGTTGGTTATGTGGATGATATGGAACAGGCCAATAAGGCAATTTTAAAAATATACAAACCTAATCCTTCTATATTTATAACCGGAGGATTTGCTTTACCTTTTAAATTTGAGGATACTATGATAGAGCAGTTTATGGATAATACCTCTTATCATTTTCCTCAAGATAATATATCCTTTATAAAGAGTTCAGATTGGTCTTATAGTAGGATAAAGAAGCATACCAATTGGTATAAGCCTTATGGAAAAGACATTTATATAGCACAATTTAATTAAACTATGGACATTGTCCATATCTAACAAAATATGACAGAGATAACCCCATATTCAGATAAATTAATACTCGAGGATGAAAACCAGTTGGATACCCAATATCCAAAACGGGCGGATACCTCATTTTTATCCCCTCAAGGAAGAAAACAAAAAGAAAAAAAGTCGGTAACCAAGAAAATAGCCCAATTTTTTAGCAATTGGAGTCGTTTGGGTATGACTTATGAGGAGGATGTTATCAAGAATATGAGGGCTATTCCGGCAGATAAGAACCTATTACCAGACGAAAAACAAGCCTCCAATCAGGATTTATTCAGTGCTCTTAATACCTATATTAAGGACAATGCCACTAAGAATTTTTATGATAAGGATTTTGATGTAAAGAGGGAAGCCCTGAGAGACTTGGCCTTGCAACCAGAATTGGAAGATATTTTGGACGTGGTAACCAATGAATCTGTGGTATATGACTCCGATTATACTTATTTTTGCGATCCTTATATAGAGGAACAGGAATTAGGTTTATTAAAAACCGATATCAGGAAGAAACTATTAGAGGATATGGCCAATGATTTCCGTAGGATCTATAAAATGCTCCAATGGAAAATAAGAGGATGGGATGATTTTAAGAGATTTTTGATAGATGGGATCCTGGCTTGGGAAATTGTATATGATTCCTTAGAAAAACCGACTAAAATAATAGGTTTAGTGAGTGTGGATCCTGCCACTCTAACCCGCAAATTTGATAATAATAAATGGTACTGGGTTCAGTTTAAAGGAGTAGAAGGAAGGGAGCGAAAATTATTGGATTCTCAAATAGTATATGTAAGTTACCAAGAGACTCAAGTGAGCTCCAGATTATCTTATTTGGAGAGGCTGGTGCGTCCTTTTAACATCTATCGTATTATAGAACAGGCCCAGTTAATCTGGACTATCACTAATAGTTCCTACAAAATGATGTTTACCATTCCGGTAAAAGGGATGAGTACGGCCGCCGGGAAACAGGCTATTGCCACGGTAATGAATAGGTATAGAGAATCTGTTAAATTTGATTTGAATAGTGGAGAAATCAATATCAATGGAAGTACTAATCTACCGTTCAATAAAGAATTTTGGATGCCAGAAGGAGATGGAGGAACCCCCACTATAGAAACTATTGGAGGAGATGGCCCGGACTTAAATGACTCCGACCAGTTAAGATATTTCAAAAATCAATTATATAAAATAAGTAAGGTTCCTCTCAATAGATTCGATCAGGAGTCTGGGGATACATGGTTTGGGGTGGATGCCACCTCGGTGATGAGAACCGAAATTGATTTTGGTAGGTTCATCAATAGATTAAGAAACCAATTTGCTCAGATATTATTAAAGCCTTTAATTTTAAGCCTGGCTATCAAATATCCAGATTTAGATCAAATAATACTCCATAGTATACAACTTCAATTCAAATCCTATAATTTATTCGAAGAGATGATGGAAATGGAGTTGATGCAGAAGAGAACCGAGCATATCCAAAGTATGAAAGATGCCCTGGTGGATATGGACATCAATGGTAATGAGATTAAATATTTCAGTTCTAAGTTCTTGGTAAGAAAGTATTTGAAGATGAGTGAGGCGGATATGGAATTGAATGAAAAATATAAGAGAGAAGAGGCGGAGGAACAGAAATTAGCCGGGTCTGATGCAGGAAATGACATGTTAGATGAAGCATAGATTATTTTAAAATAAAAAATGTTAACGATAAAAGAAGCCATCCTCAATAGAAAAACCGCTTCCACAGAGGATTTAAAAAATTCCTTATTGGAACCATTCATTATTTACGATCATATAAATAAGGATATGGTAGAAGATGGTTTTTTGAATTTGGAAGATCATGAAAATAAACTGGTGGTGGATGTAACCAAATATACCAGAATAAATCAATATCCACTCATTGGATTTATAGATTATGAGGGTATTATAAGAAAATTTCGTATTAGAGAGATTTATATAGAGGGTAAGGTAAATAAATCCTTTACTTTAGATGCCAATAAGACAGATTTCACCGGCATTACCATGGTCAATAATACTAATAAGACCATATCCCTGACTTATGTAACCGATTTCCCGGATCAATTAATAGGAGATATTAAAACGGTGGATAATTATGCCTATAAATTGGAAACAGCAAGTTACCAAAAAAACAGGGAATATAAAATAAAGGATTATTACTATCCTATATTTGCAGAAACCTCTGAATTTGGTAAAAATGGTATGAATATAGATGATATATTATTAAATATATCCAAAAATATAACAATACCAGAGAAAAAATTATTTTATTTTTCGGTTCCAAAAGGTTGGTTATTCTTTATAAAAGGAATATCCAATAAGAACGAACTCAAAAACTATTACGAAGACGTAAACAAACCTTTAGAATATAATAAATTTAACCAACTACCTTCTAAAAATGTATGGTGGTGGTTTAAGAAAGATTAGACCTGAAAATTATAATTGAAGCTACCACCAGAGGTGGTTATTGGTAGGGGCTGGCCGATCCAATTGCTTCCAACATTCATTTCAAATAAATAATTAGAATTTTGAAAACCATAACAGAAGCCATCCTAAACAAAAAAACCAACATAGGAGGGAAACAAGATAGGTTATCCCTATATTTGGATAAATTATATATTCCATATTTTACTATATCAGATACTAAACTAATAGTGGATGTGGATGCATTAAATAAGGCCGGATTCACCCAACTATATGATTTAAATATAGCTGGTATAGTGGAGGATATAGGATGTACTGAAATACAATTTATAGGTAACAGGGAATATTTTATGTCCTTATATACAGAACAATCCAGGATTGAAAACTTTGTTCATATTAATAACCTATCTAAATCAGAAATAAGATTGGGGCATATCACCTATTTAAAAGGTAAGGTAGATAATATGTTTATAAGACCCCTCCCCGGAAATGCTCCTACCATAAAATTTAAATGGGATAAAGTAACCGGAGGCATTAAATATGCCAATTCAAAGGATGATGGTTTAGGTCAAAATTTCTTTTTAGATAAGCAAACTATTTATAACAGGCCTATAAATTTAGAATTTGAGGCACCTCCGAGGCATCAACTGAATGATGCCAGATTAAAACAATTATTAGAGGATAATAAATTAGCCCAGAAAATACCTTATGAACGGTTATTTTATTTCATCAATAATTTAGGGGAAAGAGGATTCCTAATAAAAACTAAAAAATCTAATTTTAACCCTTCTGAGTGGAATATGGAATTGATAGATGAATCTGGTATTCTATATTCAAAACCGAAACAATGTGGGGAATTTTATTATCAGATCACCGAATCATAACCTATGGCAGAGGCAAAAAGAGACTTATTAAAGGAAATAAAGGAGGACTCCTTATATAAAAAGGATGTAGTCACCAGAAATAAAAAAGCCCGTAAGGAAATAGAGGAGTACAAAATGTCTACTTCCTCTACCAATATTGCTAAATTTGCTATTCCAGGGCAATTAATTTCCTTTAATTATCTCACCCCTAAGAATAAAGAAGAACTGGAATATTACGATGCCCAACCAGTGGTTTTATTTTTTAATGCCATAACTACGGAAGAAGGTAAGAGAATATTAGGTTTTAATTTACATTATTATCCCCCTAAGATCAGATTTCAAGTTCTTTCTAAAATATATGAACTATTTTCCCAACATTACGATAAATCTTTGAATAAAAAGACTAATACTGGTATTTTAAGTCAAAAAATTCCTCATTTTGATTATAGGAAATTGGTGGAATCTTTAGATAAAGCAGGTTTAGGTTTTGGGGTAAGGATGTATATTCCAACCTTGGTAAGAAACACTAAAGTCATACCTCAGGAACTGTGGGTCAAGGCTGTATATACAGAAGGAATGTTTAAGAAAAAAACCAGGGAAGCTATAATGGAGTATTGGAAACAATGGGTTCACAAGAGGAGATAAAATCCATGGTAGTTTGAGACTACCATGTTGTTTTTACCACTTTTTTAGAACTCTTGAAATTCACACCAGCGGTGTCAAACCATTTAACAAACCATTAATCCAGCATCCCAATGGGTTCATCGAAGGAAGTGGTTGCTTGTTCCAAGCAACCATTCGTTCCATAAACTCTTGAAATTCATACCAGCGGTGTCAAACCATTCCATAAATCATTAATCCAACACCCTCAATGGGTTCACAAGAGGAGATAACTTTTTTAGAACTCTTGAAAAGATAGTTGAGAAAAATTCAACATTGTGCCCTATTATTTATATAGAAACAAAAACTTATACATCCAATAATTAAAAAAATATTTAAATATCTTTTTTGAATGGAGGGTGGTAAATTATTTTAACATTTTTTATCATATATACTTATATGAGGATAATAGGATTTAAATATCGAATAAAACCGACTAAGGGGCAAGAAAAACTCCTTATGGATCATATTTCCCATAATAGATTTGCATATAACAAGTTAGTTGATTACAGTTGGATTCAATATTTAAATGGTATTAAGAATCAAAATTTGGTTACCTTAGGAAGATACCTACAACAATTAAAACAGGAACATGAATTTCTATATGAAATAGACTCAAACTCGTCCCAACAAGTGATACGTCATTTTTTAAGTGGGATTAAAAATATGTTTAAGGGTATTAGTGGAAAACCTAAACATAAGAAGAAAGGAATAGATGATAGGTCATTTAGGGCACCAATGCGTATTAATATTAAATTGAATTTTAATGATAAATTTAATAGTTCCATCAAACTCCCTAAATTTAATAAACCAATTAAATTAATATATCATAGAAACATACCGGATGGAAGTAGGATAGTATCTTATACGGTATCAAGAAAGTGTAATGGAGAATGGTATATATCCTTTCAATGTGAGGTACCTGATTCCTATTTTAAAAAGAGTAAAGGTAAAAATATAGTTGGTATTGATTTGGGTATTAAAACATATGCCACCTTATCTGATGGTACTATAATTAAAAATCCAAAGTATATGGAGTTAGCCATAAATAAATTAAAACAACTCCACAAAAAATATTCTAAATATAAGAAAAAAGATAAATTAAATCCTAAATTAAATAAGTATAAGATTAATAGACACTTAAGGAAGTTACAAAACCAATACGTTAAAGTCCACAATCAAATCATGGATTTCATTCATAAAATGAGTGCTAAACTTATTAACGATAGCCAAGTAATATGTTTAGAAACATTAGGAGTGAAAGATATGTTAGAACGTAAAGGAGTAGATAGTAGTTTAAAACGGCAAATTCAATATGCTAATTGGGGTGCTTGTTTGAATATCCTTAAATATAAAGCGGATTGGTATGGGGTGGAGATAAGATTGGTTCCTAAAAATTTTCCTTCCTCCAAACTTTGTTCCAACTACCATAATAAGGATGATACTGTAACCCTAAGGGATAGAACCTATGAATGTAAAAAATGTGGACATTCCATGGATAGAGATTTAAACGCGGCTATTAATATCCTTAATAACGCAAAATAAAAATATTGTTTAATATGGTGTATGGATGATACACTTTTAAATCGGGTTAGTTTGAATAAAGCGTTCGAGACCCGAAGTTATACTAAATTTAAATAGTTATGCACATCACGAAATTAACAGAATACTTAAACAAAAACACCCAACCTCTAAAGAGTAGCATTTTAGAGGGTACGGATAATTCTGCGGACTTCCACAATACAGAACAATTGAATGAGGGTCTCAAGGATATATTCAAGGGGCTTAAAAAGAAATTTTCTCAGGTAATTTCTTTTGTAAAATCAGTAGTGGTAAAGGCCAAAAATTATTGGTTGGCTGTATGGGAAGGTTCAGATGAAGAAAACCCAGAATACTTAGCGGCTATCACTCCATTTACTACCGCCCAAGCCTATGTGTCTAACCAAATGAACCGTAACAAAACGGTGGTAATTGCTCCTACCTTGGTAGCCAAGGCCACTGGTTGTAAGACTGGTTCTAAGGACGCGGAAAAATTGTATGGTAGTGGAAATTCCCTCCAATATTGGAAAACCTCCTTTAAAGAAGCGGAAGAAACTGGAAGATTAAAACCTATTAATGAGGTGAAACTCCATACCGATGACCCTTCTGCCAAATATAATGTGGTGGATAATGATGAATTGATTGAGGATATTACTTTAACTCTAAAGAATCCCCAACTTAACCGACTACTTATTTATGGAGCGCCTGGTATTGGTAAGACCGCTATTCTTAACCAGATTATCAAAGGTTTTAATAGTGGTAAAAAAGAAGCAGACCAATGGCAATTGATTGTTAAGACTCTATCTAATGAGACCCCAGAAAACTTCATGTTACCTAAATACGTAGAAGTAGATGGTACCACCAGAGCAGAGGACGTCCCTAAGACATGGTTACCTGTTTACAAACCCACTGGGGATCCTGCTAAAGATAAGGCTGCTTCTGATGCATGCGGTTATGGTCTATTGTTTATAGATGAGCTTTCGAGAGCCACTCCTCAAGTTCTCAACGTAATTCTCCCTTTGATTAACGAAGGGGTAATTAACGAATGGAAAGTAGGAGATAATTGGAGAATCATTTGTGCTTCTAACCGTATGGAAGATGAGGCCTATGGACAAACTGATTTGGGTTCTGCATTAAGTTCTCGCTTTAGAATCGTATATTATGAACCTACTGCTAAAACTTGGGCACAATGGGCTCGTAAACAAAAATATATCTCTCCTCTATTGTTAGACTGGTTGCAGTTACCTGAAAAAGAAACTCACTCAGGGGGTAAATATTTCTACTGGGATCCTAACGAATCTGGAGAATTAGATAGTCCTGCTAAATTGATGTGCACTCCACGTACTTGGGATAATGCCATGAAGAATTTGGCGGTTTATGCTAACACTGGAGATAAAGAAGGTTGGGATATTTTGGAGATTCCTAATAGAATTATAGCCCGTGCTTTAGGAAGTTCTATTCCACCAGAGGCTATTGACAGTTTCTTAGCTTTCTTGGAAATCATTCGTTCCGTAGGATCCATGGAAGACTTTACCAGTGCCGTATGGTCAGGTAAGAAACCAAAAGTAAAACAAGACGTATTAGATAAGATTCCATTCCAGATTTGTCAGATTTTGATTACCTCTCGTTTGAATGAATTGCCTACTTCTAAGGAAATGACTAATCTGTTTAAATGGTTGGTAAGTATCCAAAATCCTGCATTGGCAAGTTATTTATTAGATACCATTAAGAATGTGTACGGTGGTCTCTTAGAAGAAAAATTCCGCGAACAACTATTCTGGATTGGTGGAGAGGTTCAAGAATTGAAGAAACAAAAAGATGAGGAATCTAAGAAACGTTTGAAATTCATTGGATATGTATTTGATAAGGTAGCCCAATCCTTTGGTTTGAAAGATATTACTGAATGGCCAGATTGGACAGAAGCCACTGAAATATTTGCGGCTGACCCTAAATACTCCAGCATATTTAGCCAAAGAGATAGTAACGGAAAATTACTATTTGATAAAGAATATAATTAGACTCATATAACCTATCCCATTACCGTGCTATTCGAAAACTGGGTGTCCTGCTGAAAAGATGGCCCACTATAGACTATGGGATAGGTATTTTTTTATAAAACTGTGGTTATGAAGTAACCACCATTGTTTTAGCAAAAATGAGTATTCATAAATTTCCATAAATATCTTATCAAATATTTTAAAATTTATAATTTATTCCATATTGGAATTTTTCCATGTTGGGATAGGCATTTTTTTAATTAAAAAATATAAATGCATACAAATAATGTGGTATTAATATCCTGTTCGGCTACCAAAGACGAGCTCTCTAAACAGCAACCAATGGAAGCCAAGGATATTTACAAAGGACAACTCTTTCAAAAATCATATAGATACGCAGAATTAAAATATAAGGACAATCCGGTTTTTATTTTATCGGCCAAGTATGGTCTATTAGAACCCGGTGAAAAAATCCCTTATTACAACCAATATTTAGGGGATTTTAGTAAGGATCAATTAGAAAAATGGGGTACTGCAGTAATCCATGGTTTAGATAATAAAAATATTTCCAGAACCCTGCCGGAATACGTAGGTCTGGCTGGTAAAAAATACATAGACCCTATTAAAACCTCCATTAAAAAATGGATTTTACCACTGGAAGGTAAGGGAGGTATTGGGTTCCAATTAGGTTGGTTGACTAATGAAATAGAAGTTTTAGAAAAGAACTTAGGTTTCTTTGGTAAACTCAAGCAAAAATGGAAGAATTATGGTACCAATAAGAGTTCTGGGAAGGTTACGGATAAAGAATTAAGTACTAAAATTAAGAACCATTTAATAGAATGTATTAATTGGGACAAGTCCAATATAGAACCAAAGAATATAGGTTATGTATATCCTAATGGAGTTAAAAAGAATACCACTCCAGAGAATGATACTTTGGTCACCTTTAAAGGTCTATCTAAATTAAAAACTTATGTGGTGGAGGTAGATGGTAACAAATGGAAGTCTCAATATCATTTATTAGAAGATATTAAGAATCTATCCCAGCAATATAATATATCTATTGTATTCAAATAGTCATTGGATTTAAAAAATTATGAAAACCCTAACAGAAAGTATATTAAGTAAACCGGATATTACCGCTACCTCTATGGAACAGTTGGCAACTCAATTATTTCCTAATTGTTCCCCGGATACCTTTACTTTTCCCAAAACTAATATCCTACAAATTAATCAGAACAAATCTATGCAACAAGAAATCAATAGATTTGATTATGATACCTTTAAATTACTATTACAATTTGTAGATACCATCTATTTATTACCTATTAAAAAGGAATACCATGGTTTTAGATACCCCGGTTTTTATTTAGAGGGTAATTCTCTAAGCAATTTCAATTATTTTCAACCTACGGAAGGCACCTCTAAAGTAACCAAATTCATGCAGGTGGATGGATTATACAATTGTAAATTGAGTGGGGCTTGTGTAACCTTTAAGGATTTTTATGAGGTAGATTTCGACAATTCCACTGGTTTGATTGATAGTAAATCTTTACCAGTATTTAGGAATGTTCAAAATAAAGTAAAAAATTCCATTATATCCCATGGTGTAGAGGTCCATTTTAGTTCCCCAATAAACACCTTTATAAAAAATGCTATAAAGGATAATGATATGGAAAGACTGAATAATTTTTTCAAGGATATTCCTGAGGATTTGTGTATAGGGAATGAATTTTATTCCTTTTTAAAGAGTAATAAACCCACTTCCTATGTTAAAAAGAACTATCCGCACTTAGAAGAAGTTTCTGAATTTAAAGGTAATTACAGTATATATGTCCATTTTAACTAAATCCACCAAGAATGTGAAATATTTTGGGTAGATGGAGCCAAAACTTATTATTTAAGTGATAAATAAAAATTGACATTGTTGTAAACACCAATGGATTCCTCCACTAACACTCCACTATGTTCCGTTCGACCTACGGGGTGGTTTCGGCTTCCATTGGCTACACGTTGAAATTTTATTTCAACATATATCTAATAAAATATGGCATTGTTGAATATAACCTCTAATCCTGCATCCATTACCAATAAAAAATACCAACAAGGTTATGTGGATTACGAATTATTGGACGATAGGTGCATTAATAAGAAATTGGGAATGCCTATAACTTATCGGAGTAGTTATGAGCTCAAGTTTATTAAGTGGTTAATAAATAATCCGAAGGTAACCAAATGGGGTATTGAGGTTTTCCCTATCCGGTATACTACCGCAGATGGTAAAGTCCATAGGTATTTTCCGGATTTTTATGTAGAAATAGGAGATAAGAAGTATGTAATTGAAATCAAACCCAAGAATCAGACCTCTAAACCAGTATTTACCTCTAAAACCTCACTAAAGACTAAACATTACCAAATCAAGGAGTTTGAAAAAAATAAAAGAAAGTGGAACGCAGCCCTGGCTTTTTGTAAAGAAAGAGATATTGAGTTTAAGTTGGTAACTGAAGCCGGATTAAGTATGATTAAATAGGAAACATGAAAAATATAACTGAATCCATACTATCCAAATCTAAACTTACCAATGATGATTTTATAAAACATATTTATAAAACGGATTTGGATATTCATAGAGAAAAGGAGGATAATTTTGATAGAATAACCTTAGATAATATAAAGGGTACCAACATAATCTATAATAATATAGTAAATTTGGATGTGGATAATTTGGAGGATGCAGGATACCACAAGAATATAATGTTTAGAACTTATGATAATACCTTCACATTGGTATTTACCGGTAAGAAAATACAAGGTTTTAAGTTTTACACTGATAAAATGAGGGTATTTATAGGTAAGGATCAGGAAGTGTTGAATTGTGATTTTAGTGGGGTAGAGGATATAGAGTTTTTCTTTTATGATCAAAAAATTAAAAACCATTTATTAATAACCCATATGGATGATCGAGGAAACCTTAAAGTGGATAATACCCAACTCCTATCTAAAATGTTCCACGATAATTCATATAACCATATGGGTAGGCTGAGAACGACCAGATTTTTTGTAGGAGTCAAAAGAGACGATTATGATTACCCAGCGGAATCCCAAGATACTATCGCGATAGTTAAAAGTTTGGGTTGTAAAATGGATGATTTAACCCTAAGATATTTGTAAACTTGGTGAATAAATAAATAAAAAAATAAAATGGCCAATAATAACCTCCACGATGTTCCGGTATATCATTGGCTGTGCATTATAAATACACATCTAATAAAATTGTGAAAACAATAACTGAAGCCATACTATCCAAGAAAAATATTTCTGATATAGCCAACGTAGACGAAGAATTATTCCATCGTTCTTTCCGTAACATCTATTTACAAGGGAGTAAATATGAATACATTACCAATCCCAAAAAGTATGATTATGCCATTATTAGATTGGATTCATTGATAAATAACAATAAAAATCCCAGGGATATTGAAATTAATTCCTATGTTCTCCATACGGATCAGTGGGAATCTAATCATTTAAATAAGGAGATAGCCTTCACTTCCTATGCCGGAGATAAGAGGTTAGAAACTAAATATCCTATCACCATTGTCTTTGAAGGAGATTATATAGAAGGGTTCTCCTTTATCGGAAGCCACATCAATTTTATAATTGGTTCCCATCAAAGAGTAAAGGATTGTGATTTTTCGGGGGTTGTGGAAGCCAGATTCTTCTTTTATGATGAATCTAATAAGGAACAAGTTTTAAAAACCCCCACTTATAATACGGTATACAATAAAGGGGCTTTTATAGCCACTTATTTGGAAGGTGACAAGGTAGTGAATGATAAAACCTCAGAATTGGGTAAAATATTTGATGTTCGCTCCATTATATTACCATCCCAAAAGTATTTTTATTTAGGTACCCATAGGGATGGATCCAGACTTATGTATAAAAATCCAGAACCGGATGAACAATCCGTAATGGATACTCTGAATTGTGATAGGTTTGATATTAAATTTAAATATTTTCATTAAATATGTCCATACTTAATAGGCATATTGATATAAAATTCACCACCAAAGAAGATTGGTTACCCTCAATTCAACAATTATTCCCCTATAAAATAGAGGTGGATAAGTTTGAAGTGAAAAATGGGGTACTCACTCTATACAATCCTAATACCTATGGTATGAAGATAATAATTGACTCCGAAGTATTGGATATGCTGGATAAAACCGGCATAAACATATTAAAATTTGAGACTAATCGAATTATAGAGGAATTATATTATGAGGTGGTAGTTTGTATAAAAAAAGCATGTTTAAATAAGTTTAAGAAACAATTACAATTAATTTATTCAAACCAAGAAAAAGTAAAGTATGAATTTTCATAACTGCATCCTAAGGCCTGGCCGAGTATTAGAAATAAATAAGAATAACCCTGGACAAATCAAAATAGAGGCTCCAGGGTTATTTAGTAAACAGCATATCCAACAACTACCATGGGTATATCCATTTTTTACCGGACACACTAACCAATTCTCTAAACCTATTATAAATCAAGAGGTTTGGGTATTAAATAATAAGGAAAACCCTTCTCAATTATATTGGTTCCTGAAAAATGAAGACCAATTTAAGGAGATAGAAGGATTAATGGATATATCCAAAGATACCAATGTGGAATGTGTAGTCCATAGAGAAGTGGGGTCTGGGTGGGCTACCTTATATTTTAGTGATGGCCAGGGATGGATAATTAGACATAATAGTGATAGTATTATCCAAATTAGAAAAGATGGTAGTATATTATTGGAGAACCCCAATGAAACCAATCGTTCTATAGATATTTGTAATAATAGTATATCTTTAGGAAAAAAAGGAGGTAGTGACCATCCAGCCTCTTTAGGAGATAAAGTCCAAGAATGTTTTGATTTAATCCAACAATGCCTTCAAACGGTTAAACAAGCCGCTGCCGGAAATGCTTATACCTCTAATATTGCCACTGCCATTGGTTCTTTTCCGGATAAGCTAAAGAATAAGATACCGGAGACTTTGTCTAAGGAGGTAACTCTCCAATAGCCTTGTATAATATATCATTATATCAAGGAGATATGAGTATATTAAAGAAGACCATTATTCCCACAAAGGTTCTAAAGGAAGAAAATGAAAAAGTGATGAAAGAGAAAAAATTGAAGGAGAAATTAACCAGGGAATTTATATTACGTATACAACAAGAATTAATTTATAAATCTTATGGGTATAATTAATAAAAAATTAATATCCACCAATTCCTTACAAGAATCATTTTTTCAAGAAATTGGTAAACCATTAGATAAAAATTGTTCCATAGAATATAAGGATGGAGTTATAGAATTGGGGACTTATTATCCTACAAATATAGTAGGAAAAAAAGTTTTTCATATTAATTTTTTCCAATTGGATATGGATATATGGGAAGAAAATGAATTTCCAACCACCTTAGAATTTAATAATGTATACCCGGCTCATATTTTATTATTGGGTAAAAATATACAAAAATATAAATTTATCGGAAATAAAATATCCTTACTTCTAAGTACTAAACAAATTTTTATAAATAATGATTTATCGGAGGTAAAGAATTTAAGTTTATTTATATATCCGATCAGAATATTAGAGGATATTAAAAACGGACAACCAGTTAGAACAGATTGGATATCAGTTTATGGATATAGAGGAGAGGAGGATTTATTGGATGTAAGAAACCCATTCCCTCAAAATAAATACCGATTAGATATATTAGAAGGGTTATATTATGGCAATAATTAATAAAACAATCATCCCCACAGTAAAATTGGTTCAAGAATATTTTGATGCCATCCTTTGGGAAGCCTTCAAAAATAAATTTGGTGAAGATGAAACCAAATTATGGGAGCAATGCAAACAAAACATAAGTTTACAAGACCATACCATGATAGTAAAGGCCGAGGATAGAGGATTTAACTTTTTAAATTATAATGCCTATTTAAAAATGCTGATGCCTTATATGGAATATATAAGATACCCTGGTATCAATGAGTTTAGAGTGGAATTTATAGATGAGGATGGAGTTTTTGAGATTGGACTTCCACAAAATTATATAAAAGAAACCCATGATAATTGTGTTATATTAATAAGTGATTTTAAATTTTCTACCAACAATACTATAAAATTGGTATAGTCATGGCTATAATCAATAAAAAACCAATCCCTTTATCGGAATTGATCCAAGAATATTTTAAAAAAATTATATTGGAACCTATCATGGACAGGACGTCTCTGGATTCCATTACCATTCCAATCACCGATAATAATTTAAAAATCAAATATATAGAAGACCAACTGGAAAGCCATTTAAAATTAATGAATGGATTTACATTTTCTGATATTCCAAAACTGATATAGTCATGGCCATACTCAACACAAAATCATTATCCACGGACACTTTAGAATCCAACTATTTTCCTAATATTGGATATTCCTTGGATAAAAGTAGTAAAATAGATTATAAAGATGGGGTTATCCATTTAAACCCTGGACATGATGATAAAATCAAACTAAAAAGGGATTTTGGATATAATTTATATGAATTGGATTTAGATAAATGGGAAGAATATGGTTATTCTAAGGAAATTATATTAAAAAACACCAAAGATAAATGGGTAAATATTCGATTAAAAGGTAAAAATATCCAAAATTATACCTTTAAAGTGCTAAAATAGGTATTATATTGGATAATACTCAGGTTTTTAAGAATAATAACTTATCCGGTATAAGTATGTTGCAGATTTTTCTATTTAATAAAAAGTATGAAAATTGTGGAAAACCAATATTTGGATATAATTTTGTAGAAAAATATGGATACCGCGGCACTTCCTTAGAAGATATAAAGGATAAGTTATTGGATGGAAATTTTTATCCAAATAAATTTTTTCTATATTTAGGAAAATCCAAAAGCAAAATACCCAAATATGATTATTACGATGTTTATGGATTATTCAATAAAAAAGCAGAAGTATGGCTCTATTAAATGATAAAAAGTCCAAATGGGACTTATATAAACATAATCTATGTTTACTACCAGAGCCCATATAGCCAATATAGAAGCGGAAAATGATACCACCTTATCTTTATCCATAAATGAATATTTTTATATGGAACCCACTTTACATGTGGATGGAGACCTATTAATGAAAAATGATATCCATTGTTTGAGATTATCTGGTAATAAAGAAGCCATCGTAGTAGATTTAAAAGGGGGTTCCAAAATCATAGAAGGCCTTACTATCATATCCGATAATAGATTAAAGGTATATTGTAATGCCCCTGTAGAAAAATTGGGTTTACAAGGCAAACATCCTCATAATGCGGTAGGAAATGTATTTATATTTCCATTTTCAAAAGATGCATTCAAAGATTTCAATTATAGAAGTTTACAAGGGGCTGTACTGGTATATATGGGGTGAGATGGAAGTATTTAGAATGGATCCCTTTGAATGAGGATTACCTAAGGGATTTAGAAGAACATTTAATACCCATTTTAAAAGATTTTCCATTACTCATAGGGAATTATAGATTAACTCTGGAGTCTGGAAATATGAAAATAGAACAAATTTATCAATAAAGATGCAAGATTTTAACGTAACTGAAGGAGAGGCCATTATCACCTCCGATATAGATAATTTATTACAATCTATTAATATTTTGTTTGAAACCTCTTATGATGAATTGGTGGGGAATCTGACCTTTGGGACGGATTATGGCCAATATTTATATGATTTAAGAGCAGATGGGGATAGTATTACCCAACAGGTTCTTAAAGATTTATATACCTTAGATTTAAAGGGATTTACCCCGGAGGTTCAAACCTATATTTTACAAGGTACCGAACAGGATATTATCCTTATAGAAATCAATCTGATAGATACCAATAAACAAGAAAAGTACACCAAAGTCTATACCATAAAATGAGTATCCTGATTAAAAATAAATTGACCGATGGAGACCTCCAAAAACCTCTATTTAAGGATATAGTATATGACATGGCTTATAATGAGGTGGATGAGAAAACCATATATGATAACATGGAAATTGAGGAGGATACTATAACCATTGACTTACAAAATACCCATTTACAGATGGATATATTATATTTTTCCAGGATTATAAAGGGGAAACTAAATAGATTTTTGGATAAAGGTATTAAAAGATTGGTTGTTTTAAGTAAACATGATATATCCTTAGATTTTTTTAGATCAGATGTATTAAGGGTTTCCAATAAGGATACCATTTTTAAAGATGGTTTTGTTATATCTATTGTTTTGGCATAATTGGTAACCATCCTCCAAGGTGGTATAATATATCCAATGAGGTAATTTATAAAAACCACTTACCAATATGGCTATATTAAAACCGACACTTTCAGGGGATTATTTATCCACTCTTTTTATCAAAGATCCGGATTTCGAGGGACATATAGAGGATAATGTATTATATATCCGGCAGATCCGACATTTTAAAACCGATACTAAGTGGTGTGATTTGAATATGGGACTATGGTGTGATTATGATATAGATACCCTGGTTATAGAAAAGAATAACTTTAATCATACCAATCAAATAATGTATATAGAGACTCCGGAGATGGTTTCCAATGTACGTATCCTCAATAAAAATAAGGATTGGGATGTAATATTGGCAGATGTAAGAAAGATGGAAGGTGCTATAGAATTGGAAAATATTTCCATCTCTTATAAAGAACCTATTAAATTTACGGTTTCTGATGGGTGGGTTAATGGTTCTTTCCTCAGATTTAATAAATTATTAGAATCCATCCAATCTATCAAAGGAAAAGGTATATATGGTATTCGGGTATCCATAAACCAATGGGACAATTTCAAAAAGGTTATTGGTAAAGAAAAAGATATATTTAATATTACCAATATGACCCATATACCTCTAACCGGATATGATATTACTGGTAAATTACAACACCTCATTATAAAAATATGATTCTCAATAGAAACTTAATATCCAACGATATTCTCAAATCCAAAATTTTAAAGGAGCATGCTTTCACCTTATCTCATGGTACTATGGATATATCTATGGAGGATGGTAATGATGTGGCTATATTAAAATTAAAAGATGATAGATTTTCCTTTTTTCAGTTAGATATTCACAAAACTATTTTGGATGTGTTAGGTATAAAAAAGGTAATCATTGATAGTATATTTTTTACCAGAAACACTCGATTAGATTTGAAGGTACATTCTAATTCCGGAACCTTACCTATTATTAACAATTCCTCAGAAAAGGTATATTTGAGAAACCGCGATATTTTAACCGGAGATATACTATTACCGAATGTTAGAATAAGTTTATCAGAACCCACTCCGCAGGGGACGTTAACTTTTGGTAAAAATGGTATAATTTATAAAGACAAATTTGCAGATTCTATATGGGAATATATAGAAGAGATGGTATCTAATATAACCTCCTTAGATCATGGAAAATTAGGAGGCTTTTATATACCAATTGGTTATTTTAGTTTAGAATATATGTATGAAGCCTTAAAAAACGAGGAATCCCTCCAACAATTTCAATCCCATATGCCTCATCTGGATAGTTTTTCCTTTTTATTTCAAGTATTAAATGATATAGTAAAGGTACATTTGGATTTTAAAAACCCTGATAACAATAGATTAATCATACCATGAGTATACTCAATAAAAAACCATTCTTTAACCAAGAAAACCTATCCTATATATTAGAAAAAGGATTTCATATACATTCTACCAATCCGGTGAGGTTTGATTATGAAGAATTTGACAAAGGGAGGATTACCTCTTTTATACCCAAAGGGAGTACCACCAATGAAGGTTTGTCTATTCATATAGATGTTTTAAATAAATTTGATATCCAAGAACTTATTATAAAAGAAGACAAAGGTAATAAAAGAACCAGATATTGGATAAATACCTCTGTGGATACCTCTTTTCAAGAGTGGAAGATGTCCGTTTCGTATTAGGAATCATTCCAGATCCCAGGTTATATTAACAGATTCTACTTGTTTAACTGGTCATATAGTATTGGAGAATGTGGTAATAAAAATGTTTGATATGATGTTTGGTATAAGGGGTGATGGAAGGGTCATTCCAAATAATGATTTTAGAGAATTTTTATACGACCTGAAATCATTACTTTATCCAGTACATTCGATACAATTTGGTCAAAGAGGGGGTATTATATTTACCCCAAGAATAGGGGAACAAACCCACATATTGGAATCATTTATTAAAAATGAGGAGTTCCATGATATCATAAGGAATCAATTTCCTAATTTACCCCAATTGAATCTGGTATGTGGGTATGATAAACATTCTTATGCCACCTTAATTTTTGATTTGAATAACCCTAATAATTCTCATATAAATATATGCCCTTATTTATACCCCGGTCAACTCCCAAATTAACCCAATAAAATATGGCAATCTTAAATAATAAACACAATCTCACAGAATCTATTAAATCAGATATCATTCACCAAATTTGGCCACCCCATCCTATCCTTGGAGGTCACCCTGGTATCGATTGTTCTGTAGATAACGACATTTTAACCTTCATTTTTGACAATTTCCATTCCAGGGTAGACTTAGTATACTTGAATGAAAGATCGTTGAAAAAACAGGGGTTTAATAAAGTATATTTCAAAGGTACTTTACATAATAATATGAAGTTGATGATGGCCTATTTAGACCCTTTGGAGATATCCTTTTATAATGAGACTAACAAGGAGGTTATTTTATCAGGAGTAATGGGAATTAATGATGATAATGATTTGTATGATATAAAGATAGTTACTTATGGTTTACCTTTTATGGATTCGGCTGGTTGGAATGAATCTATAGAACATGTATTCCGGAATAATAAGGAACAGGTAAGTTGGGGAGAAAGAGGAGGTATCATTTTATTGGAAGATGCGGATGAAATAAATAGTGCATTTCCATATGTGGAAAGTTTCCAAAGTTTTATTCCATTTTGGGCGGCATTGGATTCTAAAAAGGAACAATATAAAAAATATACTTTATATTATGGCAGTTCTCAATAAATACAATTTTAAAAATACCTTAGACCAAGAAATAGAAGAGGCCATTTTTAGAGGAGCCCCACCTATAAAACGTAGTTTTGAGGATACCAATGGTTTGTTAAAAATATATATGGATACCCCAGATTCCGCAACCCTGTTTATAAAATGGGATTTCCTCAAAGGAATTGGTTATAAAGGAGTTATTTTTAATAATTATGGATCCGGAAATTTATATATATCTTCTGGAACTACCTGGGATGATGAGTTTTGTATGATAAATGAAGGTAAAAATAAGGTATATATAGCCGGTGTTACTAAGAATAGTTGGAAAGGCCAGGTAACCCTTAAAAATATGTATATTAGTCCGGCCTTTGAATTAGATTTTTATATTGGCTCCTTAGGGAATTTATTGAATGAATCTGTTATATATGATTTGAAGGTTTTGTTTTCAGAAGTGGAGACTTTAGATTTGGGAGAGACCGGTGTTATCCAATGTAATTTATTTGTAAATTGTTCTGCCGATAAAGTTAACCAGAATAAACAATTATTCGAATTATTTAAAACTCATTTAGGTAGATTAGATAAACTCAAATTGGTAGATAGGAGTAATTATTTATTATTGGATTTTAAAAATAATATAATGAAATATGGCGATCCTTATACCAAAGAATAGTGCCGATATGGCCATGGCCGAAATACTCATTACCGGGGATAGTAGATCCAATTATCAGGTTACCAAGGATAACCACAGAATACTTATCAGACAAATTAAACCCATAGGGAACCGAGGAGTATTGGAGATAGATAATGATGCCCTAAAAGAGGTTGGAGTAGAGGTGATAGTAATGGAAAAATCTGATATACCTATATCCAAAGATACCCAACACCAACTATACCTCAAAAATAAAAATTTATTAAAGGATATGTCCTTTGTAAATAAGACCGAAGGAGAAATGGTGGTAATTGGAGAGGAATGTAAATTAGAAGGTACCATTTATTTAGAAAATACCCATCTAAATATAGACCCCAAAGGTATTAGGTTGCATATTAATACTAAACCAGAGGAAATAACCGGAGAATGGGAAAAATTATCCAAGTATCTTAAAAAATGTAAACATTTGTATACCAAAGGGATATGTGGTATATATGTGGATATAAAGGGGTTTATGTCTTCCTTTGAATACGCCTTATCCAATCCCCAAAATCAAAAAACCATTAATAGATATTTTAAAAATAGCAGTTTGAGTAATTTACCCCTGATGGAATATGATTATGATACCAAGAAATGGTTTCAAGTGAATATAAATATAAAGGACTTTTCTAAATCTTTTATAACCTACGATCGGTAAATTTTAGAAAGTATGGTCTGATATATATAAAAAGATAAGATATGGCAGTTCTCCATAAACATAATTGCGATAATAGTATAAAGGAATCTATTTTAAATACTTTATTTGGAAATCATTATCCAGATTCAAAAGTCATTTTAAAAGATTCTAAAATAGATATACAAATTTTGGAAGATGTTGAAGGATGCCTATATCATACCCATTGGAAGGAAAATGTCCCTTACAATAATATTTATATTTCCGGTATAAATAAAGCAGGGATGATCTTTCAGGTTAAATGTATTCCAGAGAATTTTAAAATCCATAATCATACTGGTAATCAAATATTTATAAAGGAGATTATAACCACCAATTTAAAAGGGGATTTGATTCTGGAGAATATGTATTTGGATTTATTGGAGAACATGACCTTAGATAGGATAAAAGATATTCCATCCACGCTATCCAAAAGGTTAGAAAAGGTAACCTCTATTGATTTTGGAGAAACTGGAGGTGTCTTTATAAGGTGTTTTGAAGACCTTACAGAGAAAAATTATAAATTCAAAATATTTGATAAAATCATAAAGATTTATTACAGTTCCTTCAAACAATACCTAAATCGCCTACCTCATATACAATTAGTTATAAATGTAGCGGCCGTGGGTAAGGTGGTAATATATTTAGATTTTGAGGATCGTTCCAAAAGTTATTTTATTTAATTATGGGAATACTAAATAAAAAATCTTCCAATACTTTTATAGAGGAAACCATCATAGAAACATTCTGGGGAACTTCTCTAAAATATTTAGATAAAACCATTATAGAAAATGAATCAGTTCATTTTTATTTGAATCCCCTAAATCCAATGGAAATCAGAGGAACTTATTTTGATAGTAAATTAAATAAAGATTTTCCTTATAACCAATTTCATATTCACGGTTCCAACGAACAAGGATTGGTACTCAGTGTTATTAAAACTACCCCTAATATACAAATCCATAATCATGCCGACCATAGGTTTGTTTATAGAATGAATATAGGAGTTAAATTGATAGGGGATTTAGTATTTAATAATGTATGGGTAGGTACTTACCATTCTCTCAGTAGATTTGGAAATAATTTACCTCATGCATTGGGCGATTTTTTATCATCAGTTAGATCCATGGAATTTGGAGAGATCGGGGGAATTATGATTTCCGATCATATCAACCCAGATAATCCTAACGTGGATAAGGTGGTTTTCGAAAATTATATGAGTGCTTATAAATCATTTAAGCAAGAAATTCCCCTTCCTCATATTAATTTAGTAGTGGTGGATGATAACCACCATTATTGTTTAATTATTCATATGGACTTGGTTAATAAAGATAATTGTTATTATATGCCATAGTGATGTTAAAATCGTCTCCAAAATCATAGATGGAACTGACATTATTATCATTATTTCCGGAAGAACTATCATAAATAGCATCCAATTGATTTACCAACATCTTATATTGGGTGGTATTCTTAACAAATTCCGTTTGGATACAAGCCATTACCAAGTCATCATGTCCAAAACTGGCCGCATAGGAATCATTATTCTCATTCTTAATAAAGTTACCGAGTTCTGTAATCAATCTCTCATCTTCTCCTACATATTTTTTAAGTTCATAACTTTCCTTAAATAGGTTACATACCATAGGTTTATTACGGCTATTCAAACGTATCCCAGGCACCCAATTCTTGGAATTATCATCTTTATAGTATTTTACTATCATATTCCTATCAAATTCCAAGAATCTGGGGTCTTCTTCCGTCCATTTTAATAGATTTTGATAGAATAATTCCCCATAAGTATTGTATTCAATACTAATTAAGGACTTATTGGGATCTAAATATTGGCAAAATTGTAATAAAGATTCCGCTTGTTGAGGTCGTGGGGTCTGATTATCCCTAAAATAACCTATTAGACGGATAGTGGAGTCCTTTTCTATGGTGTGGATGGCAAAACAAGTATAGTCCTTACCAATACCTTCACTCAGGTCTATAGTTATGATGATAGGAATATTTTTTAATTTAGTGATTCCAAGATCTCCCAAAAATGGTAAATCAAAATAATAACTTTTAGAAACCTTATTGATGAAATTACCTTCCTCAATATTCTCAAATACTTTCGTTTTCAGTTTCTTTAAAAAAGCATTATCAATCAAACTATCATTACCAATATCAAAATCACATCCAAATTGGCTATTGAAGGCCTGTAAGGAACCAAAGTTGGCAATTTGTTTTTGGTACCATTCTTCATCCCTCGGTACAAAACACTTCTTATCTGCATCCCATTCTGGTACTTCCCACCAGTCTGTCTTAAAAGGCTTGTAATCTGAAACTCCTTCTTCCGCCGCTTTATAAATACGATAAAATAAGTTCCTACCATTCTGGGTAGAAGTGATGGTACACTTGGCTTTGGCCGCGGTTACCGTAGGAAATATGTTATTATAAAAAGGTTCTGCTATATTCTTTTGGATATGGGCAAACTCGTCCAAAATTAACCAGTGAATAGTCTGACCAATACCAGAGTTAGTAGTGGTGGCCTCTCCTTGTACCCTACATCCATTATCCAGGGCTATTTCCGCCTCATTCCATTTGTATACCCCGGGTTTTAGAAAATAAGGAAGTTCATAGAAGATCTTTTTGATTTTATCCAAGATTTCTATGGCTGTTTTTCTCTTATTACCACATACCATGGCATTTTTATCCACATTAAAACAAATATAATGCAATAAGGCTACCGCCGTGGAAGTGGTTTTTCCACACTGACGTACCGCTAAATAGATGGATAATTGATTTTCCATCACATGATGTAGGTATTTCTTTTGGTAGGGTCTGAGTTCCACATTCCTAATACCCACCGGAGTCATCAGTTTACAATATTTTTCTACAAAGTAGATAATATCATTCTTACATTTCAACCATTCCTCTATTTCTTCTGGGGTTCTCTGAAAAGTAAGTTCTGATTTTAGCAATCTGGTATCATTCTCATAAAAAGGATTGGCCAAGAGGCGCCTCCCTTGAGACAACCCCTTGATAGCCATTTCTATGGATTGGGTAGACCAGATAACCCGATGGGCCTTTTTTCCATCTTCGTCCTGTTTTATTGGGTTAAATGTTTGAGCCATTGTTATAGGAAGCAAGGTTTAACTATTATTGGAAAAATAATTTGGCCATATATCGTAACCAACCTTGACTGGAAAATTTTTATTTATTTTTCCAAAAACCACCATGGTGGTCGGATTAAAATTCATTATTTTTTCAAATACTATGGAGTATACTTATGAGTACGGGCTCCGGATAAAATGATATTATCATGGTAGGCTGCCCTATATTCTATTTCATAATATACTGGTTCTTTAAAGATATAAGGTCTGATGGTAAATCCTTGAGTAAATTTTAAGAAATATGTATTATCCCCCCCTGAATTATTAATCACATAATTGATAAGTATAGGTTGGACTATCTCTTCCCCGGGAGCCAGCGTTAATATATCTCCCCTACCTCTATTTTCTGATAACATCTCACTACCACCAAAAACTACCGGTTTAGAATAAATATATTGAAAATTAGGTCCGATTAAATTTAAAGCCGCCTCTATCTCTGCCATTCTCAAACCATTAAATTCTTGGGTGGCAAACCAGTGTTTATCTTGGAGTTGCTCCCTATTGGTGAGTTTAGAATATACCTGCCACAAAAACTGGATGTAATTTTTTACCCCAGTCTCCAAATCATGAACTCCTCCTCTATAATGATAATTATGGATAAACTCATAATCGGAAGCCTCCCCTAAGGTAAATACCGGGCTCCTCTCATTAAAATACATAAATTGGTTTTCCATAGGATCCTCAATGGAGGTATCTCCAAAGGATTTACTCAAATTAATCACCGAAGAGTAGTAATTAAAGTAATTTGGCCTGCCTGCCTTAAACATATAATTAACCGCTGTATGTATTTGAGATAGGAAGTTATGGTATAAAACATCCCGGGTATCATAATAATCATACATTGCGGATAACTTCTGTCTGGATCCTCCAAAAATGGTATATAGTTTTATAGGCGAAGTGGATTTATTTTTAAAGGTTATGAATGCCTTACATAATACATCTTTTATATCTCCATTGACTCCATCTTCTACACTGATATCTCCAGAGGAATTAGTAGATCCGGCCGGTGGTAATCCAATGATATTTTTACCATGAGGATTGAGCTTAGTATACACCCCATTTAAGGAGAAACCTACCTCCAAATCTCCATCTGCATTTCCCATGGAATCTTTTAATAAAGCAATATCGGAGGACAATTGGATTAATTTTTCCTTTAAAGGTATTACTTTTCTATCGTCCGTAAAGAACCCAGAGGATATGTTGTCGGCCTGATGAACAAAACTGGATTCATAATCTTTAAAACTATCCGCGATGTGATTTATTAAACCCTTCTCTTCCAATAAGTTAGATAGTTCTTTTTGCTTAATTTCTTGGTTGGTTTCAGATAAGATTTCGATGATCAGAGGATTACTTTTGAGTTCTTCCGGAAAATCTACTTGGATAATATCACTCCATTGAGAATAAATTTTTACCAGAGGGTATCCAAAATCCCATACAAATCTCACCTTGATATCCACACTATCCCCCTGTTCTATAGGGATTTCCATCTGATTGAATTTGATATAATTTTTGATGGCATCAAAGTCTTCCCATTGAATATGATATTCCCCGTGGTGGTAATCTACCTTTTTATTTTTAAAAGGAGGACTATATAGGTTCCACTCGGTATTAAGATAATTTAATTGGCCATGGGCGTGAGTCAGGGTGTTATTAGTAGGAGAATTAGGAGATTTATAACGGTACAATACCTCTATCCCAATGGCTTTATTTGCATCCAATTGTTGGGATTTGATATTCTTATCTAAATCTACCCATCCTCTGATATGATATTTATTGAGACCTAAACCAATGGTGGTGTCCACGGATATACTCTTCATCTGGTGGAGGATACTGGTGATTTGAAGGTCTATATTATTACGTTTATTGGTAAGCTCCTTAATCTGCAAGTCTATATCCTTGATAGCCTCATAATCCTGTTTAGAATTCAACCTATATTTATCCAATTCCAATTGGGATATTTGAGACTGTAGAGCCTGCCTTTCCACTTCCCTCTGTTTTTTGGTACTATAGAGGTCTTTTATTTGAATTTCTCCCTCAGAACTATTGATGTGTTTATTGATTTGAGATACCTTAAAAGTATATATTCCATCAAAGAATAAAGAGGGTTTGAGATTGAGATAAGCCCCATATTCCTCGGATAATAGTTGGGATATAGGTTGGTTATATAGGTGGGAGATTTCAAATAAGATATCTCCAATATTCTTTACGTTATTCTGATAATGGGTCTTGAAATCCACGGATCCATCCTCGGAAAGTAATTTATGGGTATCCAATAACACCCCGTCTCCAACCTCCGATTGTATATTCATACGGGTATTTAGAGGCATGACAAATATAGCCACATACCTATCTTCCTCCAACGGAATATCTAAATACTTATCGGTAGAGAAATCCTTAGATTTATAAAACCTTAGTTTAGAGTAATCGGAACCATCTGATTTAAGATTGAGGTATTCTGCATTGTTTACCTTTAAGGTAAGTTCCTGATTATGAATGGATACTATGGTTAATTTAGCGGATCCATCAAAAGTGGTTAATTGATCCCCGGGTATTAGGGTTTGTTTGGTATTACCATCGAAAATAGTATATTGGGGTGCCTCTTTAATGGTCAATACTACCATCTGTTCCAATTCTGGGCTCACAAAATCTTCCTTGATAGTATCAATAGTAAAGGTACCTCTGGAGGTTTGTTTACGGATCGGTAATTGGTGGATACTATCTACTTCCTTGAAATCGGAGGATAAGATTCGGTGGTTCTTTACCAATTGGTGGAAGTTATTATAAGATATTTTTTGGGATACCTCGTTGGATTGGCTCACCAGAGCATATAGGTCTTTGGTATAGATTATAATTTTCTTAACTACCACGGAATTAATATCATCTGGTATTTGAGGGAATTGTAATTTATAGTAAGGCACCGGGGATAAAAAATCCCTAAAAATATCCACATTTTTAGAATAAAATTTCTGGTGGAAATCGGTAAGATGTATAGGGTTAGGAGCCGCCTGATAATTACGTACCTCTATAGCCCTACTATTACCATCAAATTGGAACCAAGCCTCTCCGGAAGCCGGAGCATTTACCAAGTTGTTAAAGGCATCCTGTAAGTGGTTTATTTTGTTCTCTAAATGGATAAAGGAAGGGATTATATAGTTAGTCCCTTTATCATTGTATACCACATGGGATTTCTTGGTAAAGAAGGCATCGTTGATGGTTTTAAGTATATCTAAATTCTTATTGGTTAAATCCAGCATGGACTGGATAGCCTCTGTAGTGGTCATTCTGAAATAATTTTTATATTTAAATAATAAGACCATGGAACAAAAATTTATCACTTTTTTATCTCATTTTAGAAGATTTTTTGAAGAAGTATGAAATAAGTTAACTGATTGATAACCATCGTCTTATGTTAAAATCGAGATTAAAAAGTTAAGATAGTGATAATGAGGTGGTTATAAATAGGTTGAATTCAGAATTTTTGACTTAGATAATTATTTAAGTCATTGATTACCAGTATGATATAGATTATTGATTTAGATGTAGTTACATTTCAACCAACCAATATGAAATCGGCTTCAAACTCAATAAAAAAATTTTTTTATATTAAATAACTTTTTTTGAAGTTTGTATTTTTTGGTACCTAAAAATCTGGTATCAAAAATGGAGTCGTTTTGGGGTGGTAGTTTAAGAGGCCAATTTTCAGGTACCATGTAAGGAGAGAATTTTTTATTGGAAGCTGGATGGACACCTCCGGGTCATGGTATCCAATAATCATTTTTGGATGTAATCAAATACTATAAACATAGCTTAATTCTCATTTTAACATGGATTTTTTAAACGATCTGTATAAAGTAATATTCTTATATACCCTAAGATGAGATCGTTGAAATTCCATAGGTTAAATTAATTTCATCTTTTTATCATGGATCCTTAACACTCCACTGAAGCACCATTTGACCTCCGGTGAAACCAGCAACTAAATAAAGAGTGTTAAAAATCAATGATTTATATTTCATTGATATTGAGGTAATTAAATAAAATCCTAACACAGCTTAAATAGCCTTCAAACTCAATAAAAAAAATTTTTTATATTAAATAACTTTTTTTAAAATTT
>ERZ773203.149-NODE-149-length-37753-cov-8.405061_pt1 | contig 37753 bp, 25 predicted proteins | sample MGYA00580529_ERZ773203 | MGnify/ENA primary metagenome ERZ773203 (study PRJEB29015, sample SAMEA2738176) | human oral metagenome | biome: human oral; feature: human-associated habitat; material: saliva | place: China | collected 2177 ... | reverse complement strand
AAATATTTTATATACAATGTATTTTCAGATCCAACACCAACGAAGCCTTTTACGTAGTAAATAAATGTTCCATCAGAATAAGTTACAACATACCAATCATCACTCAATGTATGGAATCCTGGAATACCTTTTTGCTTAGCCATATTAAGTACCCGATAGTAGGCTCTTTGAGAAGTTTCATTTAAGGTATTATTAGAACCAGAAACTGTCACTTCAATAGTCCCATCTTGAGGTGAAATAATACATCCATCACCATTTGTTGGTTCTTGTCCTTTCACCCATGTACTTGGATATCGAATAGAAAAACCAAATCTTGCATTTCGATATATAGATGCATCCAAAGTATTAGTAGTACCTTGATTTTCCTGTACAGACACATTCGACTTCGGTATCTCAGTAGACTTTGATTGTGAACTTATTATCTCAGTTTGATTTTTACTCGATGACTCATGATTGACTAACACAACTACACCTATGCCAATACCCACACCGACTATTAAGCTGACTATAGCAGTAATAATCTGTTTCTTTGTAACTTCAATAACCATTGAAACTAATCCCTACTTCCTATAACACTCCTATATTCTATTTTAATGTTTTCAACGCTGCTTTAATTTCGTTTACTTCAGCGCGTAGTTCGTCGTTGTCTGCGCGCAGTGATGCATTGTCGGCTTGTAGGTCTTTGATTTGTTTCGCCATTTCAAAGCGGCTTGTTTTGAGTGTCGGATCTTGTTCGCCCACTTTGAAAGAAGCACCGATGTTAAACATGCTTTCACCACCAAGGGTAACGCCAGCGTGAACCATGGAGTTTTCGTTCGGCTGATAGGACGCACCGATAGCGCCAGCGGTGGAGTGTTTATAGTGGCCCAAGCTAGTGGCAAAGGACCATTTATCGTTTGGATTGTAGTCGAGATAGTGCAAGCCCGCTAGTGCCGCAGAGGCAGCGCCAACCTTGGACACCTGACGATCCGTATAGGACTTGGCGTTGTTGAGCACCTTGTCCCCAATATTCACGGTATTATTTTCAAGCGTGGAAATGCGATTCGTATTGTTATCGACCTGCGTTTTCACCTCGTGCAACTGACTACCGTTGATAGCGTCAGTAGACGTCTTGGAAACCTCACCCTTAGACACATTTACGATTTTATTATTCCCATTATCTAGGCCTTTGTTAGTGAGAGACACCGTTTTCTCATTATCATGGTCCCCATCGGTAGTCGTGATGGTCACCCCGTTATACCCATAATTCGTATTGTATTCAGTGCTGTTCTCATTATCATAATGCACAATCTTCGTACCATCTGTGCTGAGCTCGGATTTATCACCACTTTGTATATTAGTCATGGTAAAAGTTTTAGGCTCCATTTGCGCCATGTATTTATTTTCTTTTCGGTCGAGAATGGCCAAGCCATAATCCTTTTCCCAAACGAGCTCATGAGTGCCATTATACATATCAAAGTGACCAGCTCCAATATGAGCATGACGATCATCAGGATGGCCCGCATTTGCTTCTACCGTATCACTAATAGATATACCATCAGATTCAATGCGAATACCGTGGTTAATATCCCCACCAGTACCTATAAACGTGCCCTGATATGTAGGATAATTCGTCGTAGAAATCTCATAATTCGTAGAACCATCCGCATTCGTACTCCTATTAACTAACAAATTCTCACTATTCGTGGAAACAGTAGAATCTGCATGGACCGTTAAACCATTTGCACACAATACAGTCAAAATACCTGCTAACACTAAACGCTTCTTATTCATTGTAACTCCCCAATAACCCCTATACATTAGCAATATAGAAAATTTATTAATACCTTTTAATTATAAGACGGACTTATTGTTATTTCAATGACTTGTTCATCATTAATTCATTTTACAAGTAAATTTATAACCTAAAACCTATTAATCTTAGACAAAAACTATATGAATTATAACAAAAAAGGCTCTACCTAAATTGGTAGAGCCTTTAGCTATTATTTACTCATGTACTTGATATGTACGATTCTCATCGTCACTTTGCTCCTAAGGTGTCTCGCACACTTTGCACACACCATAAAGAGTAAGCTCCGTTGCAACAAACTTGGGAGCATTACAGCAATTTGAGACTGCAAATGTGTTTCAATACCGTAATCGGTAAGAGCTGTTGCAACAAAGTAGAAAAATTAGTTTTAAAAGATGCGCTTTACGAGTTTCAATACTGTAAACGGTAGGTGCTGTTGCAACGCTGAACTAGCTACAAGCGAGTATGACACTACAGAACATACGTTTCAATACCGTAAATGATAGGTACTATTACCTTATCATCTTCGTTTTCCTTCATTTCGTTCAAGTACTTGAGATGTGCGGACCTCATCGTCGCGTTGCTCCTCTGCTACCTCATACTCTGCGGCGCATACCATAAATGGTAAGTACTTTTCCAACTGAATTAGGCATCGGCGGTACATCTGTTATCGTCGACGAGCTTCAATACCGTGAACGGTAAGCGCTGTTGCAACAAGAGGACAATTCTGTTCAAAATGAAGAGGTGGATATCCACTTTCAATACCGTAAACGGTAAGCACTATTGCAACCTAAAAATGCAGGCGTACAATTGCGTATTACACGGTTTCAATACCGTATTCGGTAAGTTCTATTACTTAATGAACTTCGTTTTACCTTCACTTCGTTCAGGTACTTGAGATGTGCGGACCTCATCATCGAGTTGCTCTCTGTAGCCTCGCCCCCTTCGGCGCATACCATATGCTGTTGTAACCTCGTTCCAGAGTATGATAATCATACGTTCATGGAGTTCCAATACCGTAAATAATAGATATTTTTGCTACTTCGGAAATCATGGGCAAAACGCGTCATAAACAGTAAAGTGTTTCAATACCGTAAACGGTAAGTACTGTTGCAACTGGCTTGGAATTGGTAAAACGGAAGCAGAAGATTGGGAGTTTCAATACCGTAAACGGTAAGTACTGTTGCAACCAATGATTGCTATCCCACGTGCACAAGTAGCTAGTATTAAGTTTCAATACCGTAAACGGTAAGAGCTATTGCAACGAAGCATTCTTCCAACCACCTAAAGATACTACTGAAATTGCGTTTCAATACCGTACTCGGTAAGCTCTGTTACTTAATTACCTTCGTTTTACCTTCACTTCGTTCAGGTACTTGAGATGTGTGGACCTCATCGTCGCTTTGCTCCTCTGCTGCCTCGCACCCTTCGGCGCATACCGTGAACGGTAAGTACTGTTGCAACTGTAAATCTGTTAAAGCAACTGGCTTGATGGGCATAGCGTTTCAATACCGTAAACGGTAGGTGCTGTTGCAACGGATCTGGTATTCATATCCATGTTAGCCGTAATCATTTGTTTCAATACCGTAAACGGTAAGTGCTGTTGCAACTCACGACTGGTATTAACATAATAGATCATATTTTTATGTTTCAATACCGTAAACGGTAAGCACTGTTGCAACGTCTTATGAATAGCGGAAATAAAGCCCATATTAAACAGTTTCAATACCGTAAACGGTAAGCACTGTTGCAACTCGAACAATACTCTGATATGGCATTAGCTGGATATCATTAGTTTCAATACCGTAAACGGTAAGCACTGTTGCAACGGCAATATTCGAAACAGAAGACAATATGGATGGTCAGTTTCAATACCGTAAACGGTAAGCACTGTTGCAACCCGACATACAAGTTCTATGTCGATAAAAAAGACAATATGTTTCAATACCGTAAACGGTAAGCACTGTTGCAACTATCTGTTGAAATTATATCAGAATACTGGTATAGAGTTTCAATACCGTAAACGGTAAGGGCTGTTGCAACACACATCTGAGAAAGAATACTCTGCGTGGGTCATTGGCAGTTTCAATACCGTAAACGGTAAGGGCTGTTGCAACAGCATGCCTTAGAAGGCCAGTATTTATGGGGCCTAAAATTAGGTTTTGGAAAACCTCACACCGTAAACGGTCAGTTTAGGCTCCCATTAAATCAGAAATGCCGTTGAGCATAGGTAAATACTGGTGGTAAATGATTTTTCTAAGGTTACAGTAATTATAAGGTTTTTCAGATTTTGCGTCAATATTTAATTCATTTTCCTTTCATTAAATACCAATGAGCTACATTATATTAATATTCTAATATTTTTTCTGTTCTTGTTATGCTGCAAAGAGAAAAAGCCACCTAACAAAGTGCTAGGTGGCTTTTACATAAACTAGTAAACTAATAGACTAATAGATTACTAATCAAATATATAGGTCATATATTTGCTCAAGTTTTGTTTGTATTCTTCTATGGTGTCATATGTTACAGTATTTTCTTTGATCCAGTCTTTAAGTTTCAGTTCTGGAATTCCAAAGTTAGAGTCTTCATCGGATTTCCAAATTCCACCGTTATCTTCTTCGTAATGTTGCCAGCTTGCTTTAGAGAACATCGCCAGATTGTATGCTTTATGGTACTCTTCTTTGGCTAAATCTAAATGGCCCAGGGTTTCATTAATTTGAGCCATTATATAGTACTCGAATAAAGACCATTTATAGTCACTAGGAGCATCGTCAAGTTCGCATCCGACTTCAGCAATAGCAGCAGCTATCTCTCGTTTATATCGTTCTGCTCGTTGAATATCCCCAAAGCGAATAGCGAGCTTAACCATATATTTAGTACATAATGCATAATAGTCTACGCCAAACAAATAGGATATTTTATCTGGTTTTTCCCATAGGCTAGCCATTTCATTCCAAAGTTCTTTATCAATATGGTCTAAGTGGAACGTATATAGTGCTTTCAACCATAAATAAAAATCCTTGTTGGAATAGTTGGCATGAACCCCATCTTCGCTAAGATCTAATAGAGCATGCATTTGTGCATTATAGTCAAATTCTAAATCAAATACTGATGGATACATCTCTTTAATGTAACGCTCATAGCCGAGTCTATTCTTTGTTTCCACATAATAGTGTAATAATACATAACGCAAACTATCGATACTAAAGGCATGTTCAGGGTTTTCGCCTCCCATAAGAATAGGGTCTAAGTATTGGCTATGTCTAACAGGGTCTTTTTCTTGCATATCCATTAGGTCTTTAAATATTATATCTGCATTTTCATTGCCTGTGAAAGCATATGCTAATGCACGATACCACTGGGATATACGAGATAATTTAACTACATACTCAACTTGCCACGTATCAGTAGTCGAGATTTGAACCTTAGCTAACTTTTCATCTAATTTATCCACAATAGGTATAATATCGGCATACATATATTTATTAAGAGCCGTACAACATGCATCAATCATACAGTAAAACGTACAGCATAGGCGTGAGTCTAATGTCAGAACAGTAGCTAAATCCTGGTACTTATAGATATCACTGCCATCGCCACCTTGTTTACATATACCTTCAACAATTGCCTGTATAGAACTGCCATAATCTATTATAAAATCAAGGTATGATTGACGTTGGTCGGGTTTCGGATACAACGGAATATTCAACCGGTCTCTTGTAAGGTCATTCACAAGTCGATCGAGCAAAGGTCCAATATGATAATCTTTCACATACCCTATAACTCCATCATTATAGGATGGCACCTTGTCCTGTAACAGACGTTGTAGCTGTGAATATTGATTTTTCGAGTAGATATCTAACAATTTATCTACCCAAATATTCCACTCATCATAAACAGCTATTTTAGAGCAATCACTAATAAAAATAAAATGCTTATACAAGCTTTCACAAATATCAGAGAAGAACGCATCCTTAGTTAAATTCGCCAACTGATCACTTTCCGTCTCACCGTCCATACCTTGTACCATATAAGCTCCTAATGCATCAGCGATTAATAAGAACTCCGAATTAATCAATGTAGGCTCGTTCATTGTATACGTATTAGGAATAGATGAAACGGACACGGTATCTGGCATGGAGGCATGCTCAACATCCTCTAATATTTGTTGCACAGTTGTAACAGATAAAGGTGTATCAATATGATCCACGCCCGTCATACAGCCGCAAAGCCCATCTGTTGAAAAGAATCTATTTAGAAAATAGCGAAGCATATGGTCGTGTATATACTGAGCCTCATCCTTAGGTGATCTATGCTTTTTGAACAGCATCTTACGCCCCCTATAGCTTTTGTACATAGGATACACCCTATATGACCCTTTACGCTGTTTAGATAGTAATGCTTCACCATCATAAGTACCATACTTGATAAACTCTGGCAAATAGCTAATAACCTCTGTCCGAAGTTCCTCAATAGGCTTTCCAAAATCATTACAAAGTGCCTTTACAAAGGCTCGAATACGTTGCCGCTCTAACGCAAGGTCCTCACGAGCTGCCTCTACCTCCTCTGTATCATCCTCTAAAAAAGGAATAATAGGGAAATTGTACTCCAAAGCAAGCAAAAATGTCGTTGTTTCTTTTCCTTCTATAGGTGGAAACAACGATGGTCGAATCGCATTAAATATACCTGTTGTGCTTAAGGTTAAAAATCTCATAGGTCCTCCCTGTCCGTAATATTACATAACAACAAACTCTCTTTATACAAACGTTCTAACTTATAACAACCAATCTCTCAATTATTACATTCAAATCTTGTTTCTCTTTTACCACCCTATACAACTACAACTGTATCTACTTTCACTTCAATAGCCATTACGGTCATTCCCAGCTTCCGCAGATGATTAATCACCTCAGGATTGTCTTCGTGAAAGCATAGTTCCTCTGGTTCACAGTCAAAGAGTACACAGAAATCTTCCACCCCGTGGGCCACATCATTCTCGGTTTTATTGCTAAAGCGTATCGCCCTATAATCAGTGACCATATGGTGTCTTAGCAACATGCGAACTCGTTCAGGATTAGCCGCAGTCCATAAGGCACAGCGCTCACTACCATAGGTGGTAAGTACACGAGCTACAGATGCATTTAACTGAGACATATTCAAGTGGCTTTCTACATACGCCTGTTTTAGGGTAGCCATATGAATTAAATCATACTCTGACAGCTGTGGATACCAGTCTTGTATAATTTCACGGGTAATACGTGGCACGACCTTACGAGGTTCTAAGTCCACACACGCTAAAGCATGTACATAGCCCGCTGTATTTAATTCGTCAGTAAAGACCAATGTATTATCTACATCTACAATGTGAAACATGAGAACCTCCTTTAGTCATATATATCAAAATAGTTTTTGCTGCGCCTCTAACGCTGGATTTACAAGGCTTGCTAGGTCTTCCACCGTTACCGATGTATACCCTGCTGTACCTGTCCCAGTTGGATTTGTCACCAATTGTCGCGCTTTTTGTTGTGAAAGCAAGCTGCGGTTCAATTTCATTTCTAACACTTCGCTATCTGTCGTTTCATCGTACATAGCACAGGCGAGATGTCCGTAAGAATCTGCTTTTCCCATAGCATGACGGGATCCACTATCTCCATCACGTCCTTCATAGCTAGCGATGAGTACGACAGCCTTGGCGAATAATGCTTGCAACCGATCTCGCTCCACATAGCGGTTTATCGCCTCATGACGACTGCGGGGACCATTGTAATATTCAGAAATAACGAGACCACCTTCGTCTACAATTCGATGAGCCATTTCTCGATGGGCTGCCGGCGAAATCGCATCTAATGGTGAAGGCAGGATGGCAATCGTTTTTCCACCACAATCCATACAAACCGTATGCCCAATGGCATCACAACCTTTTGCAAGGCCGCTCACGATATGCTGACCGCGCTGTACTAATTGCTCAACAATCTTGCTTTCACGAGCAATAATGTCCTCGTTCGGCGTTGTACAACCGATAACCGCCACATTACGATTTAAATCGCTCAACAGAGACAAGTCACCCTTGTAAAACAAGAGATAGGGACGATCGCCCTTAGAGGCGCTTTCATTAATAACCGGAAAATCCGCATCAAAGCAGCATACCGCACCGTCCATCCAGTCCATGTCATCTACCGCAACGGATAGTTCATGCACTACATCATCGATGTTAGGAATGTCGCTCATCATGGCGAGGAATTCATCCTCTGTTTTCCAAGTATCGTGAAAGCTCTTTCTCGTTGTAATGCGACTCGTCGTATTATGGACGGCCCAAATTTTTAAAGCTATCGGTGAAATGTTCATATTATGCCCCTTTTCTATAAGAAGAACGACGGTAGGTGTATGCAATGGCGTAGAACACAACACGAGCGGCGCCCGCATCATATAACGCTTGAATACAATCCTCATCAACGTTCACTGTTTTCGTATAAATATCATCAATTAAAATAACAGTTTTGCCTCGAACTAAATCGGAAGCGATCTGACAAGTGTCATTTGTAATCCCTACATAGGGCTCGCTACCACAATTATCAAAGCCTGGTAAAAATTTATGAATATGTGTTGTCTTCGTATCTGTATGTCGCGTAATACATCCAATGCCATCTGTGATACCTGAGTATCCGTTGGCCTGTAGTATTCTGACACACTCTTGTACTGCGTCGCGAAAGCCTAACTGATTAGGTGACATAAATGCTTTTGATCGAGGTACAACGGCAACAACCGCCTCCTCAAGACCTTCAGCTTTCATAATATCGGGTATATCCCTTCTCACTCTATCATACACTTCCTTACGGGCAGATTTTAGGACACTAGGACAATAATTATTCAATGTATTTTTTAAGGTATTAAGGAAATCAGGATTTCCCGGCTCACGATAACCCAAATACAAGTCACGATAATAACCAACACAATCTCGACATAAATGTGCATTACTAGATAAGATAAAACGTTTAATCAACTGTTCCATAAGATCCTCCATGTATACAAACTATATAATTATTGTTAAATCTGGGGGACGGGCATCACTAAATTTCAATCCGTCAAAGACGGCCTCATACCTTAGGGAGGCAATATATGTAAAGAGGAGAAATTTTTATTTGAAAAGGAGAATTATCACTATTATTTAAAGGAGGTAAAAATGATTACGTGATGCCTCACCCCTCAGGCTTAACTTGTGTGTTCATTATACGGATTATGGATCGGTACAGATAATCAAAAAAACTAGGAACAAAAAAGAGACCTCAAAGACATCTATAACAGATGCCTTTGAGGCCTCTTTGATTGAGAGTAACTATATTTGAACTCCAATTAAGTTCAGTTGTATAAGCTATAAAACCTACTTATTTTGTAATGTCACACGTACCTGACCAAGACTTTGGCTAGATAATCTACCTATTCCACTGTGCTGACCGAAGAGAGCCAAAATAGTGATTAGTTGATTTTCCTCTTCTGTAAGTTTAGAGATATTAAAGGTAAACTTACCTACAAAACCAGTAAGACCTCGATCACGACCATAAAATACACGTTTTGTATGGCCATCCCAGCGTTCAAGGGTTACTTTTTCAGCAACGGTCCGTATTAGGTCTTTGTCTAATGCATCCGTCATATCTCCAGCATTCCATTTGTCTACTAGAGAGGAGAAAATAAGACTTGATGTAGGAAAGGTTATATCTCCATGTGTTCCGTTAAAGGAGGTAGGCATCATTACTTCAAAGGTGATCCGTTTCGCCTGTTTTGCAGAGAGTCGGCGGCTGATAAGCTCCAGTTCATTATCTACTTTCAAAGGTAAATTGAAAGGTGCCCCATAGCGAATCCCTATGATGGTAGTATGTAAACGTCCAAAAATCACCTCTAACCCCTCAGGTACACCTTCTAATACCCCCCACAACTCACTATGCCATGTAGAAATATGTAAATATAAGATATCTCCACGTCGAATAGAGTTATCTTGATGCGGCTCTTTATAGGATAGGTGCACAGTGAAAGGCTTTATCCCTTCCATATCATGCCACCATGTAGCCTCATCTGCATCTACATGACTAAGAATGGAGAAAAGTGCCGCATGTAGGTATCGCCCTGGAAAGGCAGGTAATCTACCTTTATTCTGAGCCTCTAAAGCAATAGTAACGGTTCCAAGCATTATTTAGACCACTTTGCAATAAAGGATTTAGGTGTATCTAGCTTGCTACGGTATTTGAGTCGTTTATCAGTCATAAGCATCATAGTTGTAGCATCAGTCCAGTTTTTAGCTGCATTTGGACCATTCGCAATATTCCAATCTAGCATCATGAACAAATCATCTAGCATCGCTTTATATGAAGATGCATTAGAACCTAATACATTATCGCGATATTGCGTAAATGATTCCACATATTCTTTAGACGTAGTCGTGCTATCTCCAGTATTCCAAGTATCCCCACCAAATAGGCTACCATAGCGCTCTTTACAATCAAAAACGGTTACAGCAGATTCGAGTTTAATACTGCCAAAACCAATGGATTTACCCATACCTAGTTTGTAGTAGGTACGTCGATTACCACCAGAGTAATGATCTAAATCTAAGGTCATCAACAATGCACCTAACTCGACGCTACTTAAACGATCAAAATGGATACGACTTGTAAAGGTAACACCAGTATCTACTGGACGGATTTTACGAGTCCCTTTAATAGCCTTTTCCTCTTCTGTACGAGTCCAAGCTTTTGCTTTTGCCAATGGTTGGTGCCAGTACATTTTATAACCACGAATGGATGCCCCTTCATGGCCCCAATGGTTATAAGTAGAGTGATTATCTACATCTTGCTCCAAATATAATTGGAAAGATGTTGGGTTCGGACCCATCAATGGATGCGGATAGTCGGATTGGCACATTCTCACAGGCCCCACAACATGAGCATCGGAGAAGGATAAGCGACCAGCCCAATTATCGCCATAGCCAAATACACTGTCACAAAGATCTACACCATTATTATGTTGCTCTAATGTAGTTGGTAAGTGATCACTAATTTTCAAGTCATAGGCAATACGATAAAAACGACCATGACCAAAATGTTCTACAATACCATCTTTTTCGGAGAAGAAACATGGTACTACAAACTTAACATCATTACAGCGTGTATAATTCTTGGCAGCATCACCAGATTTACCGACTTTTTTATCCAATAGATTTAATGTACCGCGGTTTTTATCGTCTTTATAACTATCAATACATTCTTGAAGAATTGGAATACGCTTACCTTCAAAATTACCAGGTCGAGTAATACGCATATATGTCTTTTTAGAGTTCATTCTACCAGTATGGATATTTACATACTTATCATTCCAATCGATAGACGGTGTATCTTTCTTCTTCAGCATTTCATAATCGTCAGAATAAGATATTTTTCTAGATTCACTAGGTATAGCAAAATAGTTATTGTCTACAGTTTGGATAATAAAGCCAGGTGTTGCTTTTGTGGCAGCTTTCATTTCACCTTTGCCATTCTTTTCCATCCCTACCATACGAGAAGCATAGTATTCTTTAAGGGATTTAATAGAACTTGCAAAATCACGGAAATACAGATGTCTATCTTCGAAATCACCAAGACCTGTACCGCGTTGGTAAGGTCTAAAACTACTTGCGGTAACAATCTTAAAGATTTGTTTTACCATACCCTTAAGGCTTGCCCCTGGAATTGTAGGGTTATCTTGGCCACCATAAAATTCAAATGGTGTATCCTCGTCTTGTTTAGACGGACCACCAATAAATAATGGTGTTTCAGTCGTAATCGTAAGGTCGATATAGCCGGTATGTGTATCAGCTTGTTGTACATGATCACCGTATGCTTTTAGCACATCTTTTGTAACCCCTTCAAACTGGCCATTATAAAACTCAGCTGGAATTACATGCTCTGGCAAGCGTACAAAATTATACGCTGCACTTGCTGGCTCACTTGGATATTTGCTGTTACCACCACTGCGATTACCACCTTGATTATTGTAAGAATTATTATACCCACCAGAACGATTTTGACCGCCACGATTGCCACCAGAATGTCTTTCATTGGCTACTTTTTCAACATCCATCCCTGGATTATTTCGTGCAAAGAAGGCCGCACTAGCAGCATGTCTATTTTTACTTTTACCTTTACCAGCCATACTAGACCTCCTTATCTACGATTTTGACATATCGATAATCTGTATAGCTCGCTTGATGATTATCTAAATAGCCAATGTAATTACGTGTCGTTAAATAACAGTATTGTTTTGTAGTAGACACAGGGATAATTTGTGAAAGTTTACGGCCTGTATCAACTAAGCTTGTAAAGCCTTCTACTCGATTGAGCTGTGTGCGGCCTGCATCAACTTCACCAATCATACGAGAGGAAGAATCAACGTATGTTACAGGTTCACCAGCTTCATCGTTAATATAGCGATATACCATCTCACCATGTTGTACAGTAAGACGCAATTCTTCTGTTTCATTAAAGATACGCATATCTTGTAGAAACGCCAAGTCTACATCAGTTGTTCCATCAGAAAATTGGAACCCACCTTGCTTGTAGTAACCCCATTTAACTTCATGGACAGACCAAGTGATTACTAATCCATCTTTTTTCATCTGTTCTTTCACTACAGCTAATACGTTCACATTAGCTGTAGGACCACATGTGCCGCAAGTACGTGTATATACACCTTCATGACTATGTAATTGTTTACTCATGAGCGCCCTCCTTAGCTAACATTGTATCTTCTGTAGATTGATGTAACGCTTGAACCAAAGCTTCAAGTTTAGTAGATTCACCCTCTGTAACCTTACCAGTACCATCAATACTATAGCTTTCGCCATGATATTGAACAGTAACAGAGTTACCTTTAATACGGCCATAACCGATTGTACGATTAGCGCCCAACGTAATTTGACCGGTCATGAGATCTTTTATGAGGAGTAGCGCAAGGCCCGCTTCACTATCACTACAGTCTTTAACAGTCATACACAATGGGAATGCTAACTGTTTACCTTTCCCCTTACGTACAGGATGGTCTTGGAATAAAGCGCCATTCATGGCACCGCCTGTAAAACGGTCCACGCGAATGCGAGGTTGTTCCTCTTGGGTAAAGGATTTATCAAAGTAAACTTCATCTACCATGACACGACCTTTACGGCTTTCATTTGTTTTCTCGATACTATAGCCAAAGAGTGTATCCACCGCTTGATTGCTACGGCCTAAGGCCTGTAATATACGGCTACAATGGTGACGTAGTACGCCCTTAATAGATGTACCTGGAATAAATAGAGCTACGGACTTATCTTCCCACGCCTCTTCGAAGATAGATTTAATAAGAACGGTATTTTCCAAGCTGCATTCCATATCGATAACAAGATCTTTATCGGCAACCATGCGTCGCTCAGGAATAGCAACAGATGTACCTGCTTTGCGTAGTAACCACGCTTTTATATGTTCTGGTTTAGTGAAATCATAATGCTCTAAAGAAATATCTTTACAAACTACGCGGCCTAAACCATTCACCGTACGAGCACCAATGGAAATACCATTTTTGAGTAGATTTGCTAATGCTACGAGAGCGCGCTCCATCTTATCCACTTGATTGTCATGGCATTGGCGGATCACACAGTCAATACGCAATTGACCTGTAGCACCAGACTCGATAACCTCAAAGTCATATTTGGCGCCATCTACAGTCACACCACGAACGTCATCCATGCGGATGCCATCACGAACGACAATATTTGTATTATCTAACGGGATATCGTTGATTTGTAATGCACTTTGAGTGCCTTTATCATCGATGGAGCCGAATAATACCTCTTCAGCAACTGGCTCAAGACCTTGGATTGCTTGGCGTAATACACCTGCCAAGGATGTACCAGGAATAAATGGTTGTCCATCATGATAGGTTACCACGATATCATCGACTGTATCATTTAAAATATCATTACTAACACCAGCTCGAATAATGAGAGGGCTCGTGAGTTTGACAGTACCAGTTAGAGTGTACCGCCCCATTACACTTGCAGAGTTTAACATACGACGGTCCTCCTTACTTAATCTTTCTAATATGTCTAAAGAAATATGTCCAATATTCGTAGGCCACTACATTTGAAAGTTTTTGTTTATCGAGGCCTACCATATCGACTAATTCAGCAGGAATTTCGTAGTATGTACCACTTTCACCAGATTTTGCCAAACAAGCGGCTACTAATGTAGGTGCATCAAACTCAATGATGTACTCCATCAAGTTAACTCGTTTTGTTTCACTGCGCGTATAGGCATGTTCCAAGTGGAACTCGCGTAAGTTCTTTTCGATTACTCGCGGCTCCTTTTTAGTTTGCCCTTCTGCTTTTTTATCCACTAAGAATTGTTGCAATTCCTTATAACCAGTTTCATGGTTTGTACCAAGTTCAGCTAATAGGACAGATGCAAAGTGTTTAGATACACCAGCTCTAGTCATAGTGCGCTTGATATATGTATCTACATCGTGAGCAGCGCGCAAACGAGCATTTACAATAACTTGTTTTTCTAGTACTTTCTTAGCAATGCTTTGCGTTGGTGCATGTAAAGACTTGAGCTTAGGAGCTTGTTCTTTACCTAATTTCACTAGCTTAAATTCACCAGGAGTCCACAAGCGGCCTTGACCGTAGCCTTCTTGAAGGCGTGTACCCATGCCGTTATACAAGATATGTTGTAATTTTGCTAGATCATCCTGAGACCAACCAGATGCTTTTACAAGCTCTACAATACTACCTGCTGCGGCAGAGGCTTCAGCTCTACTACGAACACCCCAAATGCTGTTGAAGCTTTGCTCCTCTTGATAGGATGCATATACAGCGCCAACAGAAATATCGGAACCGATAGATTGAACCGCTTCTGTCACCACATGACCAAGGGAGTCATTGCCTAGTACTAATGGTGTATGGAGTCGTACATATACAGAGTTTCCACTGTTTACAGGTGTTGGAACCGCTGAAATATCGCCGATTTCAACGACACAATGACCGTATTCGGTACGGCGAGAGCGACCAATATGACAATCTAGCTGTTTAGGGAACTGACGAACAAATTCCTCTAATGATGCTTTAGGGCCTACCACAGAGCCCACAAATACTTGATTTGGCTCAAGATATTCATAGTTGAAAATATTACCATCTTTACTGCGACCTTGTACACGTTCTTGCTCTAAAGAACGAGACATATGCAATTTAATAGCCGTTTCAATTTGTACAGGGCTACATTCATTGCCGTCTATAACGACAAAACCTTTAACGCCTTTAAAGCCCAAAAGATCTTTGCCCGTGTAGAAGTCTACTACAGCATCACTAGCATAGCCATCTGCATTTTTATTCTTTTGTAAGCTCAACGGCGCTGGGAAAGACGTACCTTTTGGCGTATCCTTATAGGCAGCAATAAATCGTAAATCACCATAGAACAGCTTCATAAAATCTTCGTTTTTATGAGCTTCTCTACCAAGCTTATGAGAAGAAATGAACTGAGATGCAAAAAGACCGCGCAAAACTCGACCATCAATGGAGCCACGTGTAGATGTTAGTACACCTGCCGTGGAGGAGCTCGCAATAAGCGTTGGGGATTTAACGGTAATCGTAATATTTACTTGTTCCATAATGTACCCCCTACAGTTTCTAAATCAAAAGATGTATCATCAATCGTGCATTCCACCTGACCAAAGCCACGGTTACGTTTACCACCGATGCCAGTCAAATTACGTACTGCACATGCCAAAATCAATCGTTCTGTTTCCGTCATATCTTCCACACCGATTTGACCACTGAGAGCAAGACCTCTATTAAGAACGCGAGAGTTATGTAATGTTCCTTCTAACGCTGTACCTGTTACTTGATCAATAGATGTGTAATAACGCATAGAGGTGTACTCTTCAAGAACACGTTCCTTTGTAAATACATCTGGATATTGCGCTTCAAGAGCCGCTAATTCAGTAGCTACCACATCATAGTCGGCAATCGTTAGGTTAGAAATAGATAATCTAGGGTTATCCTCTGCACCTTCAAGGCGATTAAACAATACCTTAACATCATCAATAGTAAAGGTTTTCAAGCCTGCAGCATGCATCATTTCAGCTACTTCTAGGGCACTTTCATATAAAACACCACGCACGCGTTTAGCTGGAATAAAAGGAATTCCATAACGATCATGAACGATGGTGCTGTCCGTATTCACATCGCCTTGGCCGGACATAAGCATCGTTGGCGACAATAATTTAATAGTTAATGTGTACATACTTACTCCAATCCAGGCAAAATATAATCCATTAATTCGATAGCATCTACATACGGTGTACGCATTTCACCATTTACCTTAGCCCATAGCTTTTCTTGGAAAGCATCCCAACCAGCTACAGTAGGCATAGATTTATTGGTATTGCGCAACTGTTCGAGGAATACAGTCCACATATGTTCATTATCTTGTAATACGGAGCGCAATTCTTTGACTTTATTTTGCGCCATAACCTTGCCTTCATTAAATTGCGATGTACAGTCTAATAATTGATGTAAGGCTTCCATATCCTTAGTCGCATTAATATCAGTATCACCATATACACGATATGGACCAAAGTGCATATTGCCTGTTAAGCTACTATATTCGTTAGCGAAGAACTGCTCTAAGGTAGGTGCTGTTTCACCATGAAGGAAAGCAAAATCCATCCAACACGATTCACTCACTTCATTATCTTTGTTATATGTACGCATTTTAGACTTTGCGCTATCACATAATTGTTCTGCCATCTGATATCCTCTAAAGAAAGGATATGACGTAGGAATTACGGCAATGCCTGCACAAGAGGAAATAGACAGACCATTCTTATCACTTAAGAGTTCTTGCATTAAATAGTGAGCTGCTTGCACGGCAATGCGAGCATTACAAACAAAGGTAATATCGTCCCCACCAACAATGATTGGTCGGATTGGCAACATTTTATCTTTTAATTCAAGATTCTTAGTAAGAGCATCATATTTATCAATAATCCATTGTATTAGAGATTTGAAACTTTCCAAGGTCTTAGTTGCTACCTTTTCAGATAGTGCACTACGTTCTTCTAATCCATCACAACTAATAAATTTAGCCCCCATATTATTACCATCAATATGGACGATAGCGATGTCATTAATACCAGTTTTACTTTTTTCAGTCGATTTGTTCTGACCTAATTCATCAAATTCTGCTGGAAATACCCATTCGATATCCTCAGTACCAAATAAATCTTTTTTTAGACGTGTATTAGCTGCTTCAAAGGCATTAAATTTAGAGATAAACGATGTGGATACCAATCGTTTCCCATCATCAAAGTTTATAACTGTATCAGCGGTATCACCACTATAATCACAAATAGCAGTTAAACCGGTATTAGCAGGTCGTAATATAGGATTTAACGTATATTGGTTATTTTTCAATTGCTTAAATAATTGATGTTCATCTATACTAAACTGATTCTTTTCAAGTGTAATCGGACCTGTTGTTACTCCTACCTTAAGACCTGGATATTGAATCAATACTTGGGATGTAAAATTCTTAATGATATCCTCAATCATATTTACATGATCATTATCAATAAGAATCAACGCCTTACCACCACCAATATAGGCAACATATACAGGTGTTGGAATAGATGTAATACTATCACGTCTTATTTTCCAAGATGTAATATCAGCTCCAGATTCGATTTTTAAGATAATATCTTTACACAATACATCCTCAAACAATCGATCCACAATATACGAAGCCCCAACATTAGCTTTCAGTTTATTGTTTGCAAATATGTATCTTTGAATCGACTGTACATCAAACAAAATAGCATTTACTTGCATATACTCACTCCTTAACTACAAACAGCGATTATTAACGACTATACTCTCGAAATTGGACAAACTGAAAGTCAATCCTTTTTTCGTTTATACCATTATGATAAAACTCTTCTACAACACGTTCGCTAGTGGCTGCTAATACAGTTATTCCTGCGGCCAGTAGCCGCTCTACTAGAGCATGACAATAAACAAATTCTCCTTGGCATAATACAGCAGAGGGATGCACTGAAATAATACGACCTGCATACTCTTGAGCTAACTCTAGTACCTCTGAAGAGGATGCTTGTGGATCAACACTAGGAAATGGCAAGTCCAAAATAGCACCATATTCGCATGCGGCAGTCAATTGAGCATGCGACCAATATTGTGACTGGTGATTGGTATGATTAATAAACATAAGCACTCCTCTCCATATTAGTTTACGTCAATGCGAATTCATTATATCTTCATCTTAAATAATAGCAAATGCTAAGAAAAAAATCACTCATAAGTATGCGATTTATGAAAGATTTTTCATTTTTTATACTTCATATATAATTACAAATACTAAATGGGCTAATAACACATACAATAACGTGAACTAGCCCATCATTATTAAGATATATTTTCACAATCATGTCTAGGTATATGTACATCTATTTCTTGAAGATATGTCATAAAAGATTGAACCTCTCGTTGTATCCACTTTCGTGGTGTTGCGTTATCAAGACGAGTAATCTCCGTACCCATATATTCTTCATAAAGCTTAATCCATTTCTTGTTGGCCGATTTAGATAAAAAACATCCTTGTTCTGATATATCAAAATCTTCAAGACTTAACATATGACGATTCAATAGCTTTAATACAAATCGATCAATTATATCTTGTCTAAAGATATCCATTACATCATATACAAAGCTATCCTTTCTATTATTTGTACTATGTAGCACACCAATACGTACATCTAAACCTACTGCTAATAAAGAGGCTCTCACCTCACGCTCTAAAAAGGAATAGCCATAACTTAAAATTGCATTTACTGGGTCCGTACTTGGATATCGGTTTCTTCCAGAGAACTGCCATGGTTCAGATAATAAAAAACCAAATACAGAAAAATAGGTTCTAGATGCAAATCCCTCTATACCACGTAATGTTTTTACCTTCTTTGTTCTATCTACGCGTTTTAGCAAGGCATGTAAGGTATGATTTATAGTCTTAAAATTTGAAATCTCTCTAGTTTTCTTATATTGGTTTAACAAGGAAATTTGCCCTTTTATCTTATGCTTGACTATATACTTTGCACCACTTAGGGCAAATTCTTTATTCTGAAAGTACTCTACTTGCCACAACAAGCGTTGTAATATTGTATGCTCATCACCTAAAGTTCCTACAAGTTGATACTTATGATCTACAAATTGAATAAGAGATCCTTGTTTTACTAAAGAAAACATAACTTGTGTAGAAATCTGTATTGTTCTCCCCAATACTAGGCTGCCTACTGTTGCCATGGGAATTTCTTTAATAACAGCATGGTCCTTTTCTAAAACTAATAATCCCCCATTTTGTCCAATTGATATGCCTGGGGTCATTACATATAAAGTTTCTAACATCACAATCTCCTTCAAAATTAAACAATTAATATCTTATCTTCATTTAATGGAATTGTTTCATTACACCATATGGGTGTCTTTGCAGTATCTGAGATAGAGACGATAAGAAGACGCTTTGTGTCATCACATCTAGTTAATATCTCAAGTTTTTTCGCAATCGTCTCTACCTTTACATGCGCATGCACACATAAAAATACACTATATTGGACACGGTAACAAAAGGACTCTAAATATTTAACTACCTTATTTCTAGTTTTAGTATCAGAAATATCATAAGAAATAAGATACCTCATCAAAACCTCCTATATCTGTTTAATCCCTATCATTATCGCCTGTAAGGGCATCAAAAATCACAAGTAATAAAACACCTAAGAAAAACATAGCTACAAATCCAGTCATCTTACATACTCCTTTTCTAAACAACAATCATAGAGGTCGGTCTTTCACCATAATCATTAACCTCTTTATTTCCAGGCATAAGAGTCAAACCAACTTTCACCAAAAGCATAATCTTAGCCAGCATTGGTACAAAAAGTGCAATAATAGCAGCAGTGATATAAAAAATAGCTAGATAGGTTGGACCGTTTAAATCATGAATACGACGAGAGGCAATCGCTAATTCACGAACAACAGAATACCCCATAATCAGCCAACCTAACATCCAGAAAATTTTTGATACATAAGCTAAACTAATACAAAGGCCACCAATATAGCCAATACCAAATATCATCAATAAATTCATAAAATAAGATCGACGATTCATACGTCCAGACAAGTACAACATTGATTTCAATTCTTGTTGTGAATTTTCCATACTCCCTCCTTAACGATGTTCACCAAAATCAGCCAATAAAGCTAAAAGCAACATTAACATAAAAAGCCCATACTAGACCTCCTGTATAACAACACTTGTTTTGTTGACTACATTATATGAGGTTTAGCACGAACAAAATAATCAGAAAAACTAGGAAACAAAAAACCACGGCAAATGCCGTGGTTTTTATTGATCTTACTATATTTAATTTTTCTTATAATACCGTAAATGGTAAGTGCTGTTGCAACGGAAACACATTATGAAATTCGCAGAATCCGCAGTAGCAAAGTTTCAATACCGTAAACGGTGAGTACTGTTACAACTAACTTTATCATTAATACTAATCAACGTGTTTACCAGTTTCAATACCGTAAACGGTAGGTGCTATTGCAACAGTGAAATATGATATCGGAGATGTAATTAAATTATGGTTTCAATACCGTAAACGGTAGGCGCTGTTGCAACATGTCGAAAATATTATTGATGATCTATTATTGATTGTGTTTCAATACCGTAAACGGTAGGCGCTGTTACAACCCATGACAAAACAAGAAAATTTGGATAAAGTAAATGAGTTTCAATACCGTAAACGGTAGGCGCTGTTACAACAGCAGTTCTTAGAAAGACAGTATCCAAGGGGCTTAAAAATAGGTTTTGGAAAACCTCATACCGTAAACGGTCAAATTGTGTTCCCATCAGATCAAAAGTATCAATCAATATAGATAAATACTGGTGGTAAATGATTTTTCTAAGGTTACAGTAATTATAAGGTTTTTTAGATTTTGCGTCAATATTGGCATCTATTTTCTATTTATAACTCTATTCTACGTCTCCATATCAAATATGCCTATATACAAAGTCAACAAAAGACCTATCCATATTACATCTTATGAATAAGTCTCTTCTTTATCAACTATTGTTTTTTCAAGTCTTAGCAAATATAGCTCAATTACAATTCTATTTCTATATAGAAATATATCATTCATTAATCCAAAAGGTCTTCTATCAATACATCTACTGCAGCATCAATGGCTACATCTAGTATAAAGTCTAATAATTCATCCATTCTTTTATCCTCTTAAAATTTATGTTAATCATCTAATATTGTACAAATTAATAATGTTACAGCGAATCCTAAAATATTATACATATCATTTACTCCATTACATAATACTATAAAAATCTATTCATCAATATTATCTAGTAGTTCTACTAGTACCACCACTAAGGCATTAATCAGTAATTGTGACATATATTCCCTCCTATCATTAACACGTTATACATATTCTCATGTTTCCAACCATAAAATATTGTCTGTTATTTACAGGCTCATTATATGGAAAATGCTAATATATTAATAATCAATAAAACTAGGATGTAAAAGAGACCACTCCATATAAGCCTATATAGAATGGTCTCTTATCAACTCTATTCAGTTAATTCTCTAATTAAATTTATAGATCTATTTATAGCACTTTTAATCTCACTGGAAGTACTAAATTGACTACTTTCCTCAATTCTAGCATGGTTACTGTCATTACGAGATTTTTTGATTTCAAAATAATAGGCTAGTACCTCAATAACCCTTGCTAAGGATTCCTCAGAACGCGAAGAAATAGTAACCCCTGAAATATTGTATAATGCAATATTATACTCATTATAAATATCTTGAGCTTCTCTTTTGAAGTCATACTCTTTTAACAGAAAACCTTTTGAAATATCACTAAACAAAATATCCTTTCGTATATGACTCTTCATAATATTACAAAAGGCAGGCCTCAATGATTCATAACCTCCACCAGTAAATGAAAATTGATAAGTATCTGCATTAGAAAGATAGGGTGCTAATTTTCCTTTATTCCCGTTGAGTAACATTTCTCTCAACTTAATTGGCAAATTATTTATATCCGTTATATTATTTGCATTCATAAATACTGCTACTAAAAAATCAATAATCTTCTGAACCTTGGAGGAAGAATCCTTAGAAGGAACAAGCTTATATGAAGCTATTTTCTCAAATAGATCGCTTAATAAATTATCCTTAATACGGCTTAACTCTATCTCAAGTTTTTCCTTTCTCTCATTTTCATTCTTATATTCTTTTCTTAGCTTATATTCTGTATCATGAATCTCCTTAACACGTCCTCTAATAATATCTTCTAACAATGTATGTAACTTATCTTTACTAGTATATTTTTCAATATAATTAAGTCTGCTCTTATTTATCTCAACAAAAACTAAATCAGAATCATCGCATACATCGGCTTCATATTCAGCATTATCTGCATAAACAGAGAAAAACTCTTTAAACTTAAACAATTGATCTGTATTTCGCTTTGGATACTTAGCTTTCCAGCGTTTAAAAGCATTTTCCAAGATTTTTTTCTCAGCTTTTAAATTCTCATCCTGTAAATGCTTATTAAATTGTTCTTTATCAACTTCAATAATCCCTTTTTCTATAAGTACAGTTGGTACACATTCTTTAAACAATGTTAATGCTTGCTGCACATAATCATGTTTTAAGCACCATTCTACGTAGGATAGATCATCATTTATGTTTAGCATCTTAGGTTCAAATAATGAAGTATATTCTTTTTCAATTGGCTCTCGTAAGAATTTGATTAATTGATAGTTAAAGTCTTCCGCAGATGAATCTTGGTCAAATCGAATTTTAGATAATCGTTCAGCCAGATAGCTTAATTCTGTTTTAAATTCACCTCGTCGAGAAATATTAATAACATCAGAGAAGCGATTCATCGCTTTAATTAAGTCATCAATTGACTTTTGATTTGGCTTCTTAGAATCTACGTCTTTCACCAAACCATCAAGTTTACAATAGTCAGTTAATTTCTTTGCGCTACCAAACATCAAGAATTCTTCAAAGCCAGCTATTAAATCAAGTAAATCATAAATATCCTTAATTTCATGAACAGTGCATTTTCCCTTATTCCAGCTTGTATAAAATATATTGGCAACTTCTATGCCTAAATATGACATAATTCGGCCAACTATCAAGAATAGCATTGCTGCATTTCTAAAGCCACCCGTAGTATCAATATATAATTTGATTTTGGAGTTTGCTGGTAATTGCTCTTTATAGGCTACAATCGCTTGGCACAAACAAATAATATTATCCCCTAATTGCTTAGTATCATCTAAACTATTACCACAAGGAATCTCAACGGCAACCTCCGAAAATGATGGCGCAATCGCTTTATCAAAATAATCTTTATAAAAGGAATCCATCTGATGACATAATACATCTAGATGTGTTGTATTTACATTAAATGCTGGACGGTTTTCTGATATTTGTGGACTAAATCCTACTTCGCCCTTAACCCTATCGCTCAAAAGTAAAAACACTTGATCTAAGGTAAAATCTAAATCTTTTTCGTCTTCTATTTTCTTCTTAAATAAATACTTTATAGCCGTCTCACTTGTAGTAAGTATTTCACCAAACTCACCACTCAATGCTAAGCCCTCAACTGTGCTAACAGATACATTCACTCTTTCAACATCATTAGTCTTATCAATACTAGTCTTAACATCACTAGGAAATGTCATATAAATATTATAAACATCCTTAACCATCATACCGCTCCTGTAATCCTCAATATCCATAACAATGTATTTTATTTATTACTCAATCGTCTCGCTTGTTCAACACATTTTCGTATTTCTCTGCGTAATTCCTTTGAGGTTGTATACTTGCATTGTGCCTCTTTATTAGCATGATTCGTGTCATTCCGTGCTTTTTTTATTTCAAAATACTGATCCATAAATTCTAATGTATCAATAATTGATTTTTCATCTACATGAGGAACAAATACACCTGGAATATCAAATAAAGGCATTTCTAATTTATTATGAGGATATTTTGAAATAAGCTCTTTTGTATATGTGATATGCCATTCTTCTAAATCTGGAAACTTATAACAAATTAAATTTTTATATTTGCCTAGTTTATAGTCAGTCTTACCGTTTTCATTCTTAATTAGGAATACATCTAAAATGGCATTACATACAGTGTTATACGCAAAAGAACTTGACTGGCGCATAGAGAGCAAACCATTATCTCGATCACAAGTAATATACTCGCTATACTTGTTGCCCTTATTAATTTCAGAAATAATATGTTTTCGCAATGACTCCAATATATCATTAACCCTTATAATTTTACTTGAATCTTTAAGAATATCCTTTAAAAAATGTATTAATTCAAGCAAGGAAAACTGATTAGCATCATTTTCATCTTGGCAATACAATGTGAATCTATACTCATTTAAATATTTTTCACAATTTTCTATCAATTTAGTAGTCATAGTATTAATAAATATATTTAAACGTTCTTTTTGCTGTACTATGTCCTTTTCTATAATACGAATTCGTCGTTTCTCATTATCAATCTTTTCTATGTATCTACTAATTTCTTTAGATACATTTAGTGCAATACACGCTTTTTCTTTATCAATAATTGATAGTAATCTTTCACCTTTTTTACGATTAATCGTATTAAATAATTGCATAGATAGTGCTCTGATATCTTTATCAATATTCTTTTTATTCTCTTTCTGACTTTTATAGTATTGATAAAATTCTGTTTGGTTACATGAAATGATACCTTTATTCACTGCATATTCTGGCACATATTCATAGAATAAGGTTAAAGCTTGTTGCAGGTAATCATGGTCTAAACACCAGTCAATGTAGGCTAGCTCATCAGAGGTATTTTTTCTATGTTGTTCTAACAATGTAGCATATGACTCTTCAATAGGTTCTTTTAAAAGTGTTACCAAATCTTGTTCAAAGTCTTTATTATTAGATAGTTTATTAGTTGTATCACTCACCAAAGCTAAACTTTCATCTAACCTTTTAATAGATATTTCAAAGGATCCACGACTGGAGATATTAATAGCTTCTGAAAAACTATCCATGGCCGACAATAATTCATGAATGGCTATAATAGATGTATTGTCAGCCTTATCACTTATAGCATCTGATTCACTATTATCCATTTCATTAGGCTTAAAGTGAGCATTCAATTTTTTAGCACTACCAAATAATTTAAATTCCTCAAAGCCTGCCACGATATCGAATAGATTATAGATATCTAATACACGATGAACCGTAATTTGATCTGGTTCATGCTCTACTCTTCTATAGCTAGAATAATACATATCTGCTACAACAATTCCGTGGTACGCCATCATCCGACTAATGACCAACAAAATCATCGCTGCATTACGAGGCCCTCCAGTAGTATCCATATACAAACATATCTTATCTTTAGTCATATCAATACTAGATTTGAATTCAAGGATACGCTTTGATACATCGATAATACTTTCCTTGATTAAATCTATATCATCTAGATTTCCCCCACAAGAAACCGGAACAAGACTATGCTCTAGCACATCTACAACTTGTCCTTGTTGTTTGTAAAAGTTCGCCATTCTTGATTTAAAAATATCGTATGATGACTGCTCACCATTCTGGCCCGTCTTAACAGCATCCGTACAAATCAAAAATATCTTATCAAAAGATAAATTAGCATTCCATGTATGATATAAGATATATTTCAGAGCAGATTCATTAGTCGTTATAATATCCCGTATGGAATCATCTACATCTTCATTAATAAGACGCTTAGGCTCCTGATTATTTACAGGACTCAAAAATGTTAAAAATAGATTATGTATTGCCATGCTAACTTCCCCTACCCAATAGTCCACCATCTGAACAAACTTTAATACGTTAGACTTACTACAATATTTTCCTTACATTTTATATTGTATCATGTTATATTCATAATTAAGAACATCTTTGTATAGTTGGGGCTATACATGAGTAAGGGAGATAATTATGGCTACAAGTACTAACTATTTAAACGATCTCGCTAGCATGCGTCAATTTATTCGTAGCTTAACCTTTGGTAATCACAATAGAGGTAAAGCCAATGTACGTGGTATCAAGGGAAGCCAACATGACGATATCATACGTCGCCTTGATTATTTTGATATTATGCGTCATATCTATACGCAACGAATTGGCAAAGCAAGCATTCATCATTTAGAAAAAAATGATTTTATAGATGGATATAACTACTTAAATAACTTATATGAATTATATGCTGCTGTTCCAGAACAAATCTATGTACAATTATGTATTTTAGCTGGCCTAACAGAAAGTGATGATATAACACTTACCACCTTAACTAATAACTTAGGCCTATCTGATTATGGCAATCTCTACGAAGAATTACTAAAAATACTTCATAAACAGAGAAATAAACAACCTCAAAAAGAAAAGGTTATGGATCAACAATATATTAAACGCCAAGTTAAAACCTTAGAAACTTTAGGAGTCATAGAAAAAAAGGAGCGTAGTAAAGGATATTTATATTCTATAAAAAATACTATTCTTGATAGTTTAACTAAACAGCAGCTCGAAGAGCTTGCTATAGCTGTATTCTTTTATACTAATGTATCTCTTACATCAGCAGCAGGTCACATATTACTCCAAAAGATTATGTATCTGATCACTGGGCTTTCACTTAAGCAACAACAAGAGTCCATAATGTACGGGTTTAATAATGCTTACTTTACATTCAAAGATAATAATCCTAACAATGTCATCGATGGAGATATATTCTATCCTTTAGCAGATGCTTTACATCGCCATAAAAAAGTAAGACTCACATTCTATGAGCCAGGTAAAGCAAAGGAAGTTGTGACTCCATTGGCAGTAAAAACATATTACGGAGAAAATAAAAATATACTTCATAGTATTAACAATGGACACCTGCAAATAAATCGTATTGACCGCATCAAATCATTAGAGGTAACCAAATACAACAGTTCTGATTTTATCCAGACTCCAGTACCTTTAAAAAGTAATTATAATAGCTGTATCCTTCATTTCTTGACACTTCCAGGATATGAACCTCTATACAATCAATTCATACGACAGTTTAAATCACTTATAAACATATTAAACACGACTAGTGAATATATTGAATTACAATTAACAGCAACAGATATATTACAATGGCTCCCTCTACTACGTAGTTACTTACCTTATATCCATATCATATCTAGTGATAAACAAAGTATAAAGCAGAGGTTCTACAGTAACCTATGTGCCTCTTTAGAAAAAGAATTTAAAGAACCTGAAGGTTATAAAATAAAGAAAAAGGAAAATCCATTCCTTATACAAAAAGAAAAGAATAGTACAAAAAAAGGACTTCAAAAACAAGTCTCTAAAAGAGACACTGATATAAACGGAGTTTATGTCTCTTCAGTCCTTAACGATATTAATGCTATTACCTTTACGACACAATACCAAATTCAACTCGATTTGATAAATGGAGTCTCCTATACAAAACAAGATATCGAGGATTTAATCAATCATCGTAGGTTACTAACAACAGAAATATATAAAAAATCATTACCCAATGATAAGTACGAACTAGACTTAGCCAATATACTAATAAAACCAAGCGATGACGGCAAGCATGTCGAATCGATCCTATCTGATTTGCCACTAATTATTATGTCTGATGCAGAACGAATGTTTCTAAAAGACCTTATAAATGATGACCGGACAAATTGGTTGCTTACACCAGAACTATGTCAACAATTAGACAATGAGTTAAAAAATATTAATACTACATTCCCTGATGGATCTTGGAGAAAAGTTCCTACTATGACAGATGATACACCAATTAATATTGATACTATCAAGCAGTGTTTAACAGCAATACAACAGAATTCACGTATCATACTAAACGAGAGAGAAATCTCTCCATGCAGATTAGAATATTCTGTAGGAAGTAACGGGTATACACTCATTGCCTATGACCATGATACACAAACATTCCTCAACATTGCCCTTCAAGATGTTGCCAATATCTCGATATTAGATATACCGAGATTAGAGGATTTAGAACCAATTTACACTACCTATAGAAATGAATCTAAACAAATCCTTATATTCAAGCTCCACGACTTAAATAACGCAGTAGATCGTTGCTTTAATTACTTTAGTAATTATACGATTCAAACAAAAGATATAGTTGCTAAGGAATTCACAATAGAGGTGAGTTATCTTCCGTTTCAAGAAGAGGATATCTTGCGTAACTTACTAAAATTAGGTTGTGCCGTACGAGTTGTCGATGAATCTCCATTACGTAAAAAACTTGAAACAATTTATAAGACAGCACTTAGCTATTCTCCTATCAACTAATCTAACTCCTGATACTATACATTACAAAAGAGCACAGTCCCTCAGAGGCTGTGCTCTTATTATGTAAAATTATCGGTTCATATATGTCATGTCGTGATGAATATCTACACCGGCAGATGTCAATAACTCTCGATAGTACGCCGCTTTATTAATATCATTTACAGTTTCATAGAAGCGTATCAAACCGTATATCATACTATGTTCGATTGGTAATCCTGTATTACCCACAGAATCCTTGATCTGTTGACGCCATACGATAGCAATTGGATTACATTTAGCTTGCAATGCAATAAGCGATAAGTAGGTATAAATCAACTCCCACGGATGACTATTGATCAACGTCACCTCACGGATTTTCTTTTCTGCTTGCTCTAATCGTTTAACCATATCTGCATCTATATCATCTTTATAAAAAACAAATAAGGCTTTCACAAATACAAATAAGGCAAAGGCCATGGACTGAAGCTCTTTATCTTCTTTTGTAAGAGATACAATATAGGATAATTGTTCACTTAATGTATTTCGGCCACCAAAGTACTCAGATGCTAACTCCTCATAAGCACTACGATTACGTGATTCGATATAATAGTGTAATAAATACGATATCGTACGATATGCGTCTGTAGATTGAGAATCAAAAATCTCTAAAGCTTTTTTGAAAGCTTGTTCCGCTTCAGATTGATTTAGATATGCATATACTTGACCTAATTGACTGTAAGCTTGTCCTAAGCTAATTGAACCCACAGATGGACCAAGTAACTCTATACGTAATGATTGGATGCGTTCTTCCATATCAACTATGGATAATGCTAATTCTAAGGCATCTTTATAGCCATAACAATCTATAAGACTTACCACTCGTCGCTTCAACGTTAATAAATAATTCTCAATTGGTACATATCTAGACAGCTCTTGGCATTTATTAAAACAATGCAATGCCATTGAACTATTACCAACATGATTAAAAGCAGTCATTCCCGTATCATAAAATGCATATGCAATATCACTAGCTAATAAATCTAGGCATTCCAAATTGTGAACTAGTTCTTCCAGATGTTCAAACATATATGCCAATTTATCTGCATTACAGTTCACACGTTCAGAATAATATGCTAAATCCTGAATGGCTCGTTCTATCCCACGAACGTCTGATTCTCCATGAATCAATTCCTCAATATGAGGGAACCATTCCGTCTGATAATAGTCAGTAAATTGACTTACTTCATGCCTACCATCATATAATGTGTCTAAAGCCGCCACATAATTCTGACGTTGATACTCAGTCATTGCTTTTTCAAACACACTATCTATGTCATCATAAACAAATAGAAGATTTGGAACAGTTCCATTCAATTCATTTGTTAACGCTTTTATAGCATCAAAGCGACTACCATCAGAAACTAAGGTATGTAATTTCCCATAGTAACTAAAATGACCACACAAGAAATTAGCTAAATATAAGAATGCATATTTCTCTGTTTCTTTATAGCCCTGTATATCATAATTAATAGATAGCGCCTTAAACTGCTTAACATCCATATGTAATCGATTATAATCAATAGATCTTCTATCTAAGGCAGCTCGGTAATTAAAATCATTAGTTACTTGAAAATATACCTTATGTGGATCGGGTTTACATCCACGTGGAAATTGGTATTCTTTATAACCTAATGCACGAAACTCTTCAATTTTAATTAGGTTTTGTTCACTAACCTCTGTTATACGCGTTGGTAAATTAAACTCTATGCGGTCTACATCTAAATTATACGGATTGTGAAAGACTAATCTAGATACTATCGCATCTGCCATGTGCCAATACAAATTACTGCCTACACCGTCATTCATCAGTAACCCTGTTTGCGCATCTGAGAATATACGTTTTCCCTGTTTGCTCTTAAGCATAACGGCAATAGAATAAAATCCTTTTCTAGACGGTATATTCCCTATTGATTTACCCTGATACGTACCATTCTTAAAAAATTCAGGTAATGCTGCAGAAATTGCAGACTTATAAATAGCCTTTTCCTTAACTAAAACCGTTTTCTTCGCAGCATAGGAATGTTCTTCCAGATCTCCAACACTTTGTTTTAAATCTAGTGTATTGAGTTCATCAACCTCATTTTTAGGAATAAACAGCCCTTTATCGGAAACTATTCCTTTGGTTTTACTATAAAATGCCTCTGGATAAGAAACTCCTTTATCCTCAGCAATTATTCTAAAAAATCCATCTAAACGCTGTCTCTCAAAATTGGCATCCTGTGGATCATCCATATCGTTATATACTATGCCCGCAATAAACTGAACATTCTGTCTATCATCATATTTAAGCCCAAGAAAATTAAAATCCCCGTATTCATCGATTGCAATGGTAATCATACTATAGCCCCTATTTACTAACTATCCCTTTATTACATATATACTAACTATTATTACCTATTTTATCATCTAATCTTCATAAACAAAACTAAAAGAGCTTAATTGTACACCATCATACAATCAAGCTCTTTTAATATTATTATAGATAATCAGATTTATATTACATGACGCCATATACTAACTGACCTAAAACATAATTATGCCCCAAGCCTGCATACGACGTCCCCATTCTGTTTGAGGAGGCATAAAACCTAACATATATTCACCTACTTTCTAAAATATAATATCTAAATCTTCACTATAAAAAGTTCCAAAATATTATATAAATATAATTTTGCACATTATACAAACACACAATATTAGTAATCCACATAATGAACTATATTCTGCATATAAATCCAACTAATCTATATAATCATTATATTGGAAAAAATAATACGCGGATAATCAAAAATACTAAGACACAAACCCCCGAGTGAATCAAAAAATACACTCGGGGGTTTATGTTAGATATGAAATTTTAATACCGTAAACGGTAAGCACTGTTGCAACGATATTCTTCATCCAAATGAATTGAAAACAAATATTCAGTTTCAATACCGTAAACAGTAGGTGCTGTTGCAACTTATACAACTAAGGATATTCTGTATCTACTAGATGCGTTTCAATACCGTAAACGGTAAGCACTATTTCCTTATCACTTTCGTTTTACCCTTACTTCGTTTAGGTACTTGCAATATGTGGGCCTCATCGTCGCTTCTCTCATCTGAAGTCTCACAGTCTGCGGCGCATACTATAAACGGTAGGTGATGTTGCAACAAAATAAGATGACAACATTAGTTTACTTGAATTTAGAAACGTTTCAATACCGTAAACAGTAGGTGCTGTTGCAACCGAAAAATTTGAAGCTCGTGTACAAGCATTATGTGCGTTTCAATACCGTAAACGGTAGGTGCTGTTGCAACAAGCCGATATGGTTCATCCTGTAGTAAAAACATTCGAGTTTCAATACCGAAAACGGTAGGTGCTGTTGCAACGAAAATAATGTTTGGACAAAAGCATTAAAGGGAGTAGAGTTTCAATACCGAAAACGGTAGGTGCTGTTACAACAAAAATCTATCATCATCACAGCAGTTCTAGTTGGCACGTTTCAATACCGTAAACGGTAGGTGCTGTTGCAACCCAGCGAATATGACACAGAAGAACATACTGTAGCATAGTTTCAATACTGTAAACAGTAAGTACAACCCTTTTGTTTTACCTTCACTTCGTTCAGGCACTTGCAATGTGTGGGCCTCATCGTCGCTTTGCTCCTCTGCTGCCTCACACTCTGCGGCGCATACCGTAAACGGTAGGCACTGTTGCAACACAACTACTTACGCTTACACATTATTATTAAATGGGTTTCAATACCGTAAACAGTAGGTGCTATTGCAACAGTAGCTTAGCTATTGGTTCATCCGCCCAAGCATTAAGTTTCAATACCGTAAACAGTAGGTGCTATTGCAACTCCACATCTTAGAAACACTAGAGGCTCCAACTGAAGAGTTTCAATACCGTAAACGGTAGGTGCTGTTGCAACGAAAAATTTCAATACTTGGTAGATTTGTTAGTGTTTCAATACCGTAAACGGTAGGTGCTGTTGCAACATTATCATTACATCTGTTATCGCTGGTACAAAATTAGGCGGGTTTCAATACCGTAAACGGTAGGTGCTGTTGCAACAGCGGCTCTTAGAATGCCAGTATTCATGGGGCTGTAAAATAGGTTTTGGAAAACCTCATACCGTAAACGGTCTAGTTGTGCTCCCATTAAGGCGAAAAAGCCTACAAATACAGATAAATACTGATGGTAAATGATTTTTCTAAGATTATAGTTATTATAAGGGTTTTCAAATTTTACGTCAATATAGTGTCCCTTTTTCTTTCATTTAGTTTTCATCCAAAATTCTTCTAAAAATACGTATTAATTTTTCTTAACTTTCAGCTATCTGCACTCAATTACAGATAACAAAAGGCCTATTCATATGACATCATACAAATAGGCCCATTATATATCATTATTTATTATTTTTTTCAAATGCTACTCCTCAAAGCAAACATGTACTAAACCTAAAGTTACTAAAGGCAACATGGTTAACACCTCCTATAATTAATCTTCCAATAATAAACACATCATAATTGTTACAGCAAAACCAGCAAATGGATACATAAAGATCACCTCCTTTTAAAATTAACTATTATCGATTACGAGTGGATCGTGCAGCTTGGTATATAGTAAGCCCCAATGTGGCCCCTGCTGCAAAACCTTCCCATGCGGATACTGCTGCAACTGCGAATAATGGTAACATAATTGTTCCTCCTTAGTTTAAAAACATTAATATAGTGTAAATAAATACTTAATATATAAGCGTCTAAGTAAATTCCTTCAATCATGACTAGAATCATGTGAATAGAACTAAACTCATTGGCTACATCTTCATTATATGAAAGTAGTTAATGTAGATGTATTCAAAAAAACTAAGACGTAAATTATTAAAGAGAAACTTTTATTGATATAAAAATAGGGCCTCACATCATATGTGAGGCCCTATTCGTTTCAAAAGCGTATTATATCTAATTATTGGTAACATTAAGAATCCAATTAATCCAAGCACGTACTGTACTAGCTCTACGCTTATAAGTAGCATGGCTATACGGTAATCCTGTTTTCGGATTATTAACACCAGCCTGTTTCATAAATTCCGCAATCTCACGATCAGAAATTCTCTTGTTAGATTTACAGTAAGCCTTATATGTTAAATTAAAACTTTTATAAGATAAAATAGCTTCGATTAATTTTAGCTGACGTTGTTTATAGGACATAGAAAATAAAGATTTCCCTACTTTTGTTAATGTATAACAATCATGTCCATCTATATCTAGGGATTCTTCTGCAAGTCCTAAATACTTTGCTGCAGCTAAATAATAAGAAGATTGACGTTCATCGAAAGAATACTCATCTGTAATAAAGTTCTTTTCCACATCATTTATATAAAGCAATTCACACATATTAATTATGCGTTCAAAGGAATTTGCTTGAGGAAATGGAATATCAGGCTCCTTATTAAGATGTACTTTTTTCAGTACCTTTTGTATATCTTCTTTCGAAATATGTGTATCTTCTAAACAATATCGTTTATGTTTCACTAATTCTAATGAATTATAATATTGCAATTCTTTAAATCTATATTCATAGAGATAAAAAATACTATTACTATAAATTAGAAATACTGGACGTACTGGCTTTCCAGCCATTTTCTGATGCCAAGTTCGGAAAGGATAGTATAACTGACGAATCAAGAAATTCTCTGTCAAATCTCGTTTTGCTTCCATTAAAGCAAGACTATGAATACCTTCATAGGCCGCATCAATTTCAATTTGTGAATTTTCTACTGTTACAGTTGGTTCTTTATCAGTTACATCTTTACTAACAACATCCGCATAGAAAGCAAATGATTCGGAACTCATGCGACCAGAAACGGTAGGTAATAAACTTTCGTCTTCTAAAAAGTCCGAAAAAATTCCGGATATATAGGCCATATTCAAAGCCTTGCTTTCACTATTAATAGATGTTACATCTAAGCTTTTAATATGTTCAGGAGGTCTTAAATAGGTAATCTCTGATGTATCCGATTCAAAGTTATGATACGCATTTATATGTGAGATATAATAATCACCGCGCGTAATTGGTAGAATTGATAAGTTATTTTTTTCAAATAAATCTGGCCGAGCATCAGAGTGATCGAATTTAACAGCTAATCGTGCTTCTTGAAACTCTCCGATTTGCTTAGCAGAAATTATAAAGTATCCCTTATCCTTAATCGCATCTAGAATATGATGCTTATCGTTCAGCTTAGTCCATGTTATATCTATTTTTCGTTTCTTTTTAGCTTTACTCATAGTTTCTAACTACAACCTCATCGACACAGCCACGTTTTGAGCCTACAGAGTTAATAGCACGTTTTGCAGGAACAATAGTAATATTGAAATCACTATAAATATCTTGTATAAATTCTGTAGCAGAGTTTGAAAGCATAAATTTTATGCCCGCTGCATCAAGTTGACGGCAACAGTCTCGTAAAGCAATTTGGTCCTCTCTACTGAAACCTCCTGCATTATAGCCAGTAAAGCTTGCCGTTACCGATATGGGATCATATGGAGGATCCAAGTAAACAAAACTATTTTCTGGTAAACCTTGAACAGCTTCAGAGTAGCTCGTATTTAATATTGTTACGTCTGCAGTATTAAAATATTCATGTACCGCACGTAGTGTACTTTCATTAACAATATTAGGATTTTTATAACGACCAAAAGGTGTATTAAACTCACCAGCACTATTTACACGATACAATCCGTTATAACAAGTTTTATTTAAGAATATAATACGTGCAGCCTTATCAATATCTGTTAACTGATTATAAAGTTCTGCATTACGGTCCCAACTTCGCACATCATAAAAGCATTCTTTTGTATTCTCAAACTGTGCTAACCGTTTTATCAATGCATCCACATCATCCTTAATAGCGCGATAAACCCCTATTAACTCGCTATTAATATCATTTATGATTGCCTTCTTTGGTTGCAGTGCAAACAATACCGCACCACCACCAATAAATGGTTCACAATAGGTAGTATATGTTTCTGGAAATAACGGCATCAATCGTTCTAACAACTGACGTTTACCGCCTACCCACTTCACCACTGGTGACGCTAAGTCTATCTTACTCATGCATGCAACCCCTTTCTAAATACTCTTATTATTGTAACCTAAATGAGTAAATAAAATCTATAAATTTATGAGACTACATTATACAAACAAAATAAGAGGTTGTAACAGAGTACGGTCTTACCGCATTCTTGCTACAACCTCTTGTTAAAGGTAAATCGTTATTTGTCGTGTCTTAATGATAACCTTTTATTTATGTCTCCCCTATGTTATTGTTCTCCCTATAGTCCTCCTCTCTTTTTCTCTCCCCTATTACTTTATCTCCCCCTACTAGTTCATCTCTTCCCCCTAACGTGTTATCTCGTTAGGTCTCTCCAGGCGATAAAAAGTTCGGCCACGACTTGTGGGTTTTGGCTGAGTTTGATGCGGGCTAGCATTTTGCGCACGTAGTTGCAGTGTTCTAGCATGGCTTCGTTCAGTTTGTGTTTGACGTGACGCGGAGATTGGTACACTAAAATCGGTGCGAAGTCCCCTACGTGAATATAGCTCGTATCAGGTTCCGGACCTTCCGTAACGATATATTCATAGGGTATAGCCACGTTAAAGAGGCCGTACACCACGTCTTTGCCGACAGGGCGCCGACATTTGATATGGGCAAAGGTCAGATGCGGACCATAGGTCTTAGGCGATGTATAGCTACTACGCCGACCGTCGCTGGTCATAATGTAATTGGGCCTCAGCCCTTCCTGTAGCGCCAGTTCCCGCGTAATGGTGCGCATCGGCAGACAGACCAGTTCTTCACGGCCATCTACGAAATAGCACTTCGTACTGTCACCACCACCAGGCTCATAAGTAGGAATAAAACAAACAATGTGGTTCTTTGGATTCGTATAGATCAAATCCAAATCCTCTCCCTTAGATAGCCGAGCGGCCATCATATCTGTTAATTCATCATGTGTTATCATAGGAATTCTCTCCACTCTAATTAGGAACATTCCTTTCAACAATACAATGAACACGTGTTCTGTGAAAGCAGATTCGCATGCTTTAATCTGCTGTTGATTTAATTGTATATCACACTGTATAATTTGTAAATATATACACAAAACTATAGAAATTTATGTAAAATTAAAGACTTTAAGATCTTGTAAAACTAATAATTACGTATATGTGTCATTATTTTCTCATTTACATTGAGAATTGCATATTTTATGTATATCTGTTAATCGAGATTAACGGAATTATACAAAAATCAGAATATAAATAAGAAATTAAATTATATTAACACATATTATTTAATACGAACTAAACTCTAATAGACTAATATTCATATGTTTACACTACATATTCTAATCGATTCAGAGTTCTAAGAATCTCATATGTATATAACTCTAATACGTGTATATCTCTAATGAATGTATAGCCCTATTGCATTCATACTAGTGTACTCGCAATTTCTTAAAGTCCGTCGTTAGGTATCTGCGCAGCTTCCGAAGGGCTCGTTCATGACGTCTTTGGATAGCTTGGCGGCTACAGTTCAGCTCTTCACTGACCGATACCAAGCTTTGGCATTCTCCGTAAACGCGACGCAATAGGTCGCGCTGATCTGGAGACAGTCTGCCTAACGCCCATACGAGACGGGCTCGCAGCCTTTGTTCTTCATCGGCGGTCATGATCATGTCCGCTATATTTTCTCCAGACGAGAAGATATCCATACCAAACGTGACCTCTCCATCTTCGGTGATGCGGTCTGGTATATGAATCTCACGATGATTACGTAACCGTTCTCGTTTCCAATACCGCATATAACCATATCTAATACCAGCTTTCACAAAGCCAGGGAACGGTACAGCCCCTTTCAGGTCAAAGCTATAAATAGATTCCAAGAGTATGGCCCATAGATAGCTCTCTAGGTCTTCCCTAAACTCGCGGTTCCCGGTCCGATTCGTATAGTGCAAGATGAGTGGTCGATACCTGCGACAGAGCTCTATTTGTGCCGCATCATGGCGCAGCTCATCAACAGACCACGGCTGATATCCAACGGTCTGAATTCGCATGTTCGGATTTTGACAAATCGACACAAGGCTTTTATCCGATAAGGATGTTAATACCTGATGCCCACAAATGAGGGTCTGTAATTTCAACTCCTCTGGCACCTTGTACTTTAGTTCCTTAGAAAGTACTTCGTTAGAAGTTTTTTCCGCAGGTGACAGCTCCTCAGATTGTGCTTTTTTAGATTGTCCTTTTTTAGATTGTGCTTTTTCGGATACTGATTTTCTAGTAACTAATGTCTCCGATTGTAAGCTTGCAGTTTTAATACAGGTTCGTTGTACTAACGGTTCTTCGTTTG
>ERZ773203.146-NODE-146-length-37979-cov-13.795881_pt1 | contig 37979 bp, 26 predicted proteins | sample MGYA00580529_ERZ773203 | MGnify/ENA primary metagenome ERZ773203 (study PRJEB29015, sample SAMEA2738176) | human oral metagenome | biome: human oral; feature: human-associated habitat; material: saliva | place: China | collected 2177 ... | reverse complement strand
TGGGCTACGTACGTGGCTCTAATATCTACGTACGTGGATATTTGGATTTACGTACCTGGTCTTTAAGACTACGTGCATAGACAGAGGAAAACCACTACGTGAAGGCGCTTTTTCTTCATAAGAATAGCACTTTTCCCTCTGCTAGATAAGAGGAATACTCGCGAGAAGGTGAAGGGCTTGCGTGTCTCTTCGGAGAGGCATATCGGGAAGCTGGGAGTGCGATGCCTTAGCACTCTAAATAGAGGCAACAGTCTCATATAGGTCAGCGGGGAGAGCTATATAGGTTCATAGCCCCCCACTCTATAGCTACATACGCCCTCCCCACTACCCACCTATGAAACAGGCATATAAAGCAAGCCCCCAACCTCAGGCATCTCATGCACTTCGGTGGGGGCTTGACGTATCAACGTCGAAAAGGGGGGAGCGTACCTATAGGCTGTAGCTGATGCTTCCCGAGAGCCAGAAGCCTGGCTGTGGTACACCAGCGATATCAGCGTACTGCGTATCGGTGATATTATTCAGCTCAAGGCCAGCACGCAGATGATTCGTCAGACGATAGTCGAGCTTGAGGTCAAGCGTCGCAAAGGGACTGGCTTGATTGACACGATCCTGATAGCGCAGCGCCCAAAGAGCTTCTATTCGGGAGCCGACATTGTGTGCGAGCTGTGCCGTGAACTTATGGCGGAGGTAGTTCAGCGCATACTTAGACATCGCGACACCAGGAGCACGATGCTGCTGCGTCATATAGAGGTAGTCAAGGCTGAGACGTCCCGCATCACCAAGGAAGGGCAGGTACTCGCCAAGGCGAAGAGCCAGCCCAGCTTCGAGACCTTGGTTCGTAAGCTCGGCGATATTGTGCGAGGTGAAGACAGTCTCCGTGGGGTCGAACTTCACCCAGTCAATGAGGTTGCTCCCCTTCATCAAGAAGTAAGAGAGGTGCGCCTCTACGTGCGAGGTCTGGTACTTCGCAATAGCCTCGAAGGAGTGGGCATACTCAGGCTGGAGATTGTCTCCATGCTTGTGGACAGGGTCGGTATACCAGAGGTCGTTCAAGGTCGGCAGACGCATCGAGCGACTCCAAGTAGCGACGAAGCTCCAGCGGTCGAGGGGATGATAGTTCACACTCACCGAAGGGAGGAAGGTGTACTTCCCTGAGAGGAGCGTATTATGACTCATAAGTGTCCCAGCAGAGATCAGCCACTTATCCAGCTTGACTGTATGCTCCAGACTGAGGCTGACGTTCGTTCGACTACCGAACTTTGTGTAGTAGCTCTCGGGCTTAGCGCGTGGCGTACCGAGCTTATTCCCGATGACCTCCTCATAGCGAAGCTCGCCACCGAGTGTCGTCGTCCCGAGGAGGGAGCTGTAGTTGGCGATGAGTCCGGCGCCATAGTTATTCACGATATGGTGGTTCTGCCCGAAGGTCGTACCACGCACCAGCTCGAAGCAATCGTACTCACGATCCCAGTAGACCGTGGGCAGGAGGCGCAGGTGCTCCCCACCGAGGTCACCACGCAGCGAGGCGATCATGCGCTGGGTATGCTCGTACTGATTGGGGTACTTAGCCGAATAGAAGGAGTTTGCACCGAACTTCTTCTCATTGTAGCCGAGCTGGAGATCCATCTTGTTCTCTGCAGGGAGATTCAGGCGCGTTTGCCAGAGGGCATTATAGATCTCATAGTCGGTATTCGTGCGGTAGCCAGCGCTGGAGCGGCGGCTCAGCGAGAGGCTATTCTCCGTCTTGCCCCACGTCATCGCTCCACGGAGCTCTGCACCCACGAGGCGGTGCATACCCGCAGTAGCCTTGGCATAGAGGGAGGTCTCTGCGCTGTGCTTGGTGATGATGTTGATAGCCCCCGAGAAAGCACCCGTACCATAGATAAGAGCCGAGGGTCCACGAAGCACCTCGATACGCTCAATATCCGAGAGATTGATAGGGAAATCGAAGCTCAGGTGCCCCGACTTACTGCTGCTGACATTGATCCCATTGAGGAGGATGACGATCTGCTCGTGTGAGCCGCCACGGATGGAGACATCAGCCTGCACCCCTTGGGCGCCGCGCTGAGCGACGTCGATACCCGCTACATAGTTCAGTAGCTCTTGGATACTTCGCGCAGGAGTCTGGGCGATCTCACGAGCCGAGATGACAGTGACGAGTCGCGTAGCTTCATTCAGCGGAGTCGCTGTCTTAGAGGCCGTGACCGTGACCCCCGTAAGTTCCTTGTCCGGCTCACCGAGGCTGTACTCAGGCTCAGACGCAGCTACATTCTGCGCGCTGACGGTGGAGGTGTAGGCACAAGCCAGCGCCAGGCTGGTGAGCGTGCCGATGTTGATGATACGATGCATCGTGTTGAAGGCACCGTAGCTCTTGCGCGTCATACGCCGGAAGCGTAGCGCAACAGAGGTCTGCATGTTTGTTTGCTTCATCTGTAGATAAAAGATTGATTAGACGTGGACCTCACCTCGCTTGCCATCACGAAGGAGACATAAGCCGAGGAAGGTAAATAAGCCATTGAAAAGGAGAATCTCGTAGCCAACCTTATAGCCCCATAGGCTCTCCGCTGCCACAGCGACACCGTAGCTCACAAAGGGCGAGAGGATACAGAGGTAGGGCGTGAAACGATCACATACCGCCCAGCGTGTGAAGAGCCCGAAAGCGAAGAGGCCTAAGAGCGGCCCATAGGTATAGGAGACTGCCGTGAAGATCGTTTTCAGGAGAGAGCTCTGCTGGATCTGACTGATGAGGAGTACCATGAGAGCGAAGACCACGCACATCACTAAATGAATCCACCAGCGACGGCGCTCCCCTACCGCATCATCCTCGATCTTCATACCGAGGAGGTCAGTACAGACCGAAGTCGTTAGACTGGTCAGAGCGGAGTCAGCATTGGAGAACGAAGCAGCAGTGATACCCAGCGTGAAGAAGATCAGGACCCACGGACCTAAGTGCCCTGCAGCGAGGAAGGGCAGGATATCATCTCCTCGCTCAGGCAGGGTCAAGCCATGCGCTACACCGAAGTGCAGGAGGAGAATCCCCAAGACGAGGAAGAGGTAGTTCAGCGGAAGGAAGCCGAAGCCGTAGGTAAGCATATTCGTACGGGCCTCACGGAGTGTGCGGCACGTAAGGTTCTTCTGCATCATATTCTGATCCAAGCCCGTCATCACGATGACGATGAAGATGCCGCTGACGAACTGCTTCCAGAAGTACTGCGGGCTCGTCCAGTCGTCAAAGAAGAAGACTCGGCTGTGAGGATCTTCCCCGACCAAGCGCACGATACCCGAGAGGTTAAGCCCCAGTTGCCCCGAGACGACATAGACGATGAGTCCCAGCGTGAGCACAAGGCAGACCGTCTGCAAGACATCCGTCCAGATGATCGTACCCATGCCCCCGCGCTGCGTATAGAGCCAGATGATGCCGACGACTCCGAGGACTGTGATGACATACGGCACCCCTATCGGAGCAAAGACGAGCTGCTGCAGGATGAGCGTGATGAGAAAGAGCTTCGCTGCTGCCCCGAAGAGCTTCGAGATGATGAAGAAGAGTGCACCCGTGCGATAGCTATGCCGTCCGAAGCGCTGCTCCAGATAGGTATAGATCGAGACGAGCTGCAGACGATAGTAGAGTGGCAGGAGGACATAGGCGATGACGATGTAGCCAAAGAAGAAGCCCAAGACCAGCTGCATATAGCTCATATCCATCTGCTGCACCATCCCTGGCACCGAGACGAAGGTCACACCCGAGATCGAGTCACCGAGCATCCCGATCGAGACGATCCACCAAGGGGTAGCACGCCCTGCAAGGAAGAAGTCCGCATTCGTGCCTCGCCTACGCGTCCAGAAGGTGATGAGAAAGAGGAAGAAGAGATAGAGGACGAAGGTAATCAGTACACCCTGTACCATGATGATAGATGATAGTGGCGACTAATAGTTGTAGTGCACTTCCCAGTCCTCGGGCGTATTGACCTTACCGCAAGCCTCGATCATCTTCATATCGTCCTCGGCTTGACGCCCAATAGTAGTGAGTAGGTCACCCGTAATAGCGGCATTGATACCGACGTAGATAGCCTTGTACTGCGTCTCGGGGGAGAGCTGTGCGCGCCCACCAGAGAAGCGAAGGAATGCCCGAGGATTGACCATGCGGAAGACTGCGATAGCCGAGAGGACTTCATCCTCAGTGAGCGGAGTGGAGTTACCGAGCGGAGTACCAGCGATGGGCTGGAGGATATTCATCGGGATACTATAGCTCTTCAGGCGCTTGACGTAGAAGGCAAGCTCGACACGCTGCTCCAGCGTCTCGCCCATGCCGATGATACCGCCACAGCAGATACGCATACCTACACGGCGAGCAGCTTCGAGTGTCGCCTCCTTGTCCTCCTGCGTATGTGTCGTACATAGCTCACGGAAGTAGCTGGGAGAAGTCTCCACATTGCAGTGGTAGGTCGTCACACCGCTATCAAAGAGCTTCTTCAGCTGTGGCTCGGTGAGTAGCCCCAGCGAGGCACAGCACTTGAGCTCAGGATGTGCCCGCTTGATGGCGCGGTAGCTGATGCTCATCATATCGATCTCTCGATCGGTCTGGCGACGCCCACTCGCCACGAGCGAGAAGCGCCCGATACCCTGCTTGCGATTGTAGCTGGCTTGTGCTACACAAGCGCTGGGGCTGACGACAGAGTAGCGCTCTGCGGAGGTCGAATAGTGAGCGCTCTGTGCACACCACTTACAGTCCTCGGGGCAGTTCCCACTCTTAGCGTTGATGATGGAGCAGGTATCGAATGCCTTCCCCATAAAGTGCTCGGTGATCTCGTGTGCTGCTTGGTATAGCTCCTCCTTGTGAGGAGTGGTAAGCAAAGCAAGTGCTTCCTCTTCGGTGATCTCACCGCCAGCGAGGATACGTGCTTTGATGTCTTGTATCATAGTAGTCTTATCGTGTGATCTTATCGATATATAAAAAGCGCTGTCTCGCTACACACCCGCCTCCTATCGTGGAGTGGGTAGTAGCGAGACAGCGCTGTGTCAGCTGCAGAGAGCTACACTGAGGTAGCCTGCAGGATGTGCCGATGCGGTGGGCTTAGGAGCAGGCGTGAGTGCGAGGAGTAGCTCTGAGAGCATAGATTCCTCGAGGACTTCAGCCTCCTCAGAGCTCCCTTCGGTGGGAGCAAGCGTGCCACATACGGCAGGTGTGGTAGCGAGCGTCGTCGTCTTTGCAGAGAGACGCTCCAGGACGCTTGACGAGAGATGCCCGATGGTGACACAATGCCCGAGGCTGTGGAAGACAGCTGCGCTACTACGTGTCCAGCGGCGGAAGTAGAGGCGAGCTGTGCTTAGCGAGCGAGGTTGTGCGGAGTACATCGGAGTGGGTCAGCGTCTTGTGTGGATTACTTAGCTACGCGCTCAAGCCACTTGACCATAGCGAGCATCGTGATCATCGAGGCAGCACAAGCACCTACGAAGACCAGCCAGCAAGCCCAGAGAGGCACGCTCGTATAGAGGATACCACCGATGAAGAGGAGCGAGTTCCCGAGGGCCGTAGCAGCGAGCCAAGCACCCTGCATGACACCCTGGAGGTGGGGAGGAGCTACCTTCGATACGAAGGAGAGACCGAGGGGCGAGATGAAGAGCTCAGCGAGCGTGAGGATGAAGTACATCCCGACCATGACCCAAGGCGTGAGGAGCATTTCGTGCTTTGCAGCCTCCGTCATGCTACCGAGCGTGCTCTGATCGGGCAGACCAAGTGAGCAAACCATCAGGAAGACATAAGCCAGGGCAGCGATACCCATCCCGATAGCGATCTTGCGGGGAGCAGAGGGTTCCTTACCCTGATTGCGCAGACGACCGAAGACGTACATCACGAGAGGCGTGAGGCAGACGACGATCAGCGGATTCACCGACTGGAAGATCTCAGCACCCTTAATCACCGTGAAACCGAGGTCAATCTTGATGACACTCAGGTCGACGTAGTCACGAGCGAAGTACGTGAGCGAATAACCATTCTGGTGGAAGGACATCCAGAAGAAGATGACGACACCGAATACTGCGAAGAGCGCGTAGATACGCTGCTTGATCTCAGCGGCACTCATCTGGACTTCGTTCTGTGAGGGAGCACCATCCTTAGTTGCAACTTCCTTCTTGCTTGGATCGGGGAACTTCTTCTGGTTGAGCAGGAAGATCACCATCGATACGCAGATCATCACCACTGCTGCGATGAAGGCGTAGTGGAAGCCACGGTTGAATACATCAAGGTACTGACCGACGAAGGCCTGGAGGTCGGTGACTTCATTACCCAGCGATGCCTTAGTGGCAAGGCTCTGAAGGTTCTCCATAGCCTGCGCAGGCATGTTAGCACCTTCACGCAGGTACTGATGGCAGAGAGCAGGAAGCTCAGCGCTATAGTCGAAGCCATTGTGACCCAGCCACCAGTTACGGATACCTACAGCCATGAAGGGTGCGAAGATCCCCCCGATGTTGATGAACATATAGAAGATCTGGAAGCCAGCGTCACGAGCGCTCTGATAGCGGGGATCATCGTACATCTGACCGATGAGCACCTGCAGGTTCCCCTTGAAGAGACCATTACCGAACGCGATGACACCCAGACCAACGCAAGTAAGCGTGAGGTAGAGGGCGAGGTTAGGTACTGGCGTAGGCGTGGGGATAGCGATCAGCACGTAGCCGAGAGCCATGATGACCAGACCAGCGACGATCGTAGCCTTGTACTTCTTCGAGCGGTCAGCGATGACACCGCCGACGAGAGCCAGCAGGTAGATCGAGGCGTAGAAGGCTGAGTAAACGTACCCTGTCGTCTGCTCACTCAGACCGAACTTGGCCGAGATGAAGAGCGTCAGGATCGCCATCATGATGTAGAAGCCGAAGCGCTCTCCCATGTTCGCGAGAGAGGCTGCGATCAATCCCTTAGGATGATTTTTGAACATAAGTTTGGGGTGTTAGGATGAGTATTGTTAGTTACGATTTTCTGTCTTGCATGGAGTTTCGTACAGCAGAAGAGCTCTCCTACTCCTGACGGACATCAAGGATAGCTCCCGTGCGTGTGTCGAAGTAGATAGCCGTAGCTGCATTGGGTGTCAGCTGGAGCATCTTAGGAGCTAAAGCCTGTAGGGTACCGAGCTGAGCAAGGCTGACCTGTTCATCGGCGAGCTTGCGCCCCTCATAGAGGAGCGTGATGCGAGCTTGACCAGGCTGCACATAGACGATGCTATGCTCGAGCATCTTATCCTTCTTGCGCTGGTCCTTTTCATTGAGTTCTGTAGCCTGCTCTTGCACGGAGATCACGAGGCGCAGGGGGGCACCACTCAGATCATCCGCCTCCGTCATCCCTGCTACTGGGGAGAAACGAGCCAAAGTCAGCTCACCCTCCTCATGCCCCGTGGGGATGTAGCGAAGTATGTACTCACTGACACTCTCAGTCGTATCCCCGAGGAAGAGACGCTGCGTGCGCTGCTCCTCACGGCGCAGCTGCTCGAGAGCCAGACGCATAGACTCTCCGTCCTTCGGCATATTATCTACGGAGCCCGTGACGATGTTCATCAGATTCTCACGCAGGTCATAGAGGTAGCTCGATGCGATCTCGGCCTGCTTGGCCTTGGAGCCAGCCTGCGAATACTCACGAGAGAGGGCGGGCTGAGCTGTATCGATCTGCTTCTCAGAGACGACTCGAGAATGACGCTCTTCACTGAGGCTAGCAGGAAGCTCGCCTCCGCCATTGATGGAGAAGAGAACACCTGCATCCGTGAGTTTGACAAAGGGAGCCAGCGTCTTGCGGTCAAAGGAGACCAGGTACTGCTGGGTCGAGTCGGGACGCCCTACCGTATAGAGGCGAGCCGAGACAATCTCAAAGGTATGACGGGGCTTATCTGATGCTTTCTTATTGAGGTACCTATCAGCATAGGCCGATAGAGGTCCAGGGGTATAGGTACGCTCACGTACCGTCACCACCGCTTCGATCTCGGTGCGGGGCAGGCGGTAGACGACCCCATAGTCCGTCTCCTTAGTAGCATCATAGCGACGCACCTTCGTCTGTGCCCCGAGTTCGGGTGCAGCGAAGAGTAAGAGTCCGAGCAATGCGATCCAGCGCTCTAATCGATACATGTAATGTCTGTATATGAATGAGTGAACTGACAATTCAGAGCAAAACTAATAAAAAAGCGGGGACATTCAAACGGTTAGCCCTCTCGAGGAGCCTTATGCAGGACGGCTTTCGAGGGGAGTGACTCCCTCGAAAGCCGTCGCATCTGGAGCGGCAGTTCCCTACCGTCCTCTAAAGAGATGGGCTATTACTCAGCCAGGATATGGATCTCTGAGCCAGAGGCGTAGTCCTGTCCGTCGTGAGCAGAGAGCGCCGTAAAGCGCAGATAGCGAGCGCGAACGGGCTTCTTGAGAAGGGCTTCCTTGAGCTTCTTATCACTGCCGAACGTACCACGCAGAACCTCGGTCCACTGCTTCCCATCATCACTCACTGAGAGGGCATAGTCCTTGACATCACCCGTAGTGCTCTCATCCTGACGAGGTAGATAAGTGAGACCAGTGATCGTCTTCACCTTGTACAGATCGAAGTCAATCCAGTGGGGGTGCTTTGGTACGGTGAGCGTCCATACGGTGTGCCACATCGTGTCGGGGCTCTCATCGAGGAGTTCCTTGGACTCATAGCCATACTCCTCACTGCTGCAGAAGACAATGCGGCAGGCAGCGTACTTCATACGACCGAAGGACATGGTCGAGATGAGGCGGCGCTGTCCTTCTGCCCAAGCAGAGACCTCTCCACCCTGAGAGAAGTCGATAGGCTCGGTATAGCGCTGAGGACGGCCACGACCGACGGTGTACCAGAGGGCTTCCCCAGGAGCACCGGTGATGACAAGGTCCCCGTGAGGATCTCGCGTGATCGAGGGAGCTACGGGGCCATCAATCTTCGCCTTAGCCTGCTTGACGGCTGAGTCACCAGCACGGAGCGGACGGATCATCAGGCTGAAGAGCTGCGGAGTACCGAGGCACTGGGCGGATACCAGCGGGCCACCCTGACCACAGCTGGCACCACCAAGACCTGTCGTGCTACGGGAGAGTACCAGATGGGTGTCACCAGCAGCAGGGAGCTCGTGGGGATGAGGTGCCATCATCAGCTGCATCGCTGAGTAAGGAAGAGCAGAGCTCGTCATCACGCTATCCGTGAGGAAGAGCATACCACATCCAGAGGCATTCGTCAGGCTTACCCAGCGCACATCCTCGCGGTTAGCCATTGTCTGAGGCTTGGGGAAGGAGACGAACTGCTCGGCTACCTTGCTCTTGTGCTGCTCAATATACTGGCTGGCCTTGCGGTCACCATAGTTATTGATGGGGCCACGACCATAATAGGTGTAGTTGTCGTAGGCACGGGGCAGGACGAACTCATAGCCGAGACGACCGAGAGGCAGCGCGGGCTTATTCGTCGTCAGGTTCGAGCGAAGCTGGATACTTCCGTCGGGATACACTCGCCAGATAGCCTGCGATGTGATAGCAAAGTCATTCTCACCGAAGGGATGTGCCTTATCCTCCGTGAGCTCATACTTACCCGAAGCCTTGTACATCGTGAGCGTAGCGCCATAGGGAGCCTGTGAGCGAACGGTGAAGAAGAGCTCTACCGACCCGTCGGGGAGCTTAGTGACCTGCTGCTTGAGGACACGGTGCTTGAGGTTGTGCAGACCATTGGTCGTCCAAGCCGAGCGCACCCAGATATCATTATCAGCAGGAGCGCGGAAGGCCGTGATACGGGGCCCATTGCCGGGGAAGATAACCGTATCGCCTGCATAGACGAGCTGGTGGATCGTCCCTTCGTGGAGGTCGTACTGCACGGAGAAGTCGCTACCAGCGACCTCATAGATCTCCTTCGTCAGACTCTTCGCACGGAGGCCATTGCCCCCTTGCACGGCATCTCGCTCACGGAGCGACTGTAGGGCGAGCTGCTCATCAGCGGCTACATAGCCCGCCTTAGCCCAAGGCTTGTCGGTGCGCAGACGGCACTCGACCTTGACGAAGTACTCGCTATTAGGCTGGAGGTCGGTGGTAGAGAGAGGCAGGGTGATGGTCTCAGCCGTACGAGGAGCGATAGCAGGGAGATCAAGGACACCCGAGCGCTCCTCTACCCCATCGCGGTAAAGACTCCAGCGAAGGTCGAAGTCTGCGAGGGAGACGAAGTAGTGCTTATTGAAGATACGCACACGTCCTGCCATCAGATCTTCGGCTTCGATACCGATCTGCTGATAGACCTTCTTCACCTCATAGTACTGAGGCTTAGGCTGGAGGTCGGCGAACATGATACCGTTCATGACGAACATACCATCATTGGGGAAGTCACCGAAGTTACCCCCATAGGCCAGATAGCGCAGCCCTTCGGGCGTGTAGTTGTACAGAGCCTGGTCTACCCAGTCCCAGATAGCACCACCGCAGATGTAGTTCGAGCTCTCGATAGCCTTCCAGTAGTCCGCCAGACCACCACAGGCATTCCCCATGGAGTGGGCGTATTCGGAGATATGGAAGGGGTACTTGATCTTGTACTTACCCGTAGCAGCACCCTCGACCCAAGCGATAGAAGGATACTGATTGGAGCCCATATCGACGATGTCGTTATTGCGCTCATACTGCACGGGGCGTGAGGTATCGATGCGCTTCGTAGCCTCATAGCTCTTGACGAAGTTCACACCAGGGCCAGCCTCATTACCCAGCGACCAGATGACGATGCTGGGGTGGTTGATGTTGGCATGCACCATCTCGAGCATACGAGAGACGTGCTGTGCCTCGAACTCAGGCACGTGCGAGAGCGAAGCCTTGCCGTAGTAGTACTGATGCGACTCGATATTCGCCTCATCCTCGAGGTAGATACCATACTTATCACACAGGTAGTACCAGTAGGGAGCAGGAGGATAGTGGGAGTTGCGCACGTGGTTGATGTTAGCACGTTTCATCAGGAAGACCTCGCGCTCCATCTGCTCATGCGTGATGGCATGCCCACGGGAGGGATCCGTCTCGTGGCGGTTCGTCCCCTTGAACTTCACGGGCTTATGGTTGACGTAGAAGTAGCGACCAGCATGACCGAACTCATCTTGGTCGGCTGGTGTCTCGCGGATCTCGACCTTACGGAAGCCCGTATAGATGGACGCACGATCCAGCAGCGTCTTACCCGCCTTATCATAGAGCTCGGCGACCAAGACATAGCGGTGGGGAGCCTCAGCAGACCAGAGCGCAGGGCTCTGGAGCGTGAGTGTCGTCTCAGCCGTGCCCGTCGAGGTGCTACGCCCTTCGGCTGTAGCCACGGGAGCACCGCTCACCTCATCGGAGTAAAGAGGTAGTGCATAGAGCTTGTAGCTGAGGCGCAGATCTGAGCGTACCGCCTTCGTTCCTTGACTTCTCAGCTCAGAGGTGATGCGCAGACTCCCCTCCTTCAGATCAGGGGTCACATCGGGGATGACCTGCAGGTCACGCAGGTGCACCTTCGGCTTAGCGGTGAGGTAGACCGAGCGGAAGATCCCTGGGAGGCGGAACATATCCTGTGCTTCGAGGAACGAGCCATCACTATTGCGGTAGACCTCTACAGCGATGACATTCTCCTCTCCCTTGGGGCGGAGGTAAGGTGATATATCGAAGGAGGCGAGATTGCGGGAGTTCTTAGAGAAGCCCACATAGCGTCCGTTGATCCAGAGGTAGAAGAACGAGTCGACCCCATCGAAGTTGAGGAAGACCGCCTTGTCGCTCCACTCAGTGGGGAGCTTAAAGGTGCGACGATAGGAGCCTACCTCATTACGGTCACGATAGGTCGTCCATTCCTTGGGTGGGGTACGCATGACCCCCTCGCGCCAGTCATCAGGGCGGACCTTGTGGTAGAAGATGACGGGCTGATTGACGTAGATAGGCGTACCATACTTCTGCTTCCCGTCGCGCTGGAGGCCGTAGACATTCCAGTTCATCGGTACGGTGACCTCATCCCAAGAGGAGGCATCGTAGTCGGCACGATAGAAGTCCACAGGACGCTCTTCTGGCGTACGTACCCAGTGGAAGCGCCACGTCCCGTCAAGGCTCTGATAGAGGGAGCTGTACTCTGGGAGTACGCGCTCGGCACGATCCTTCGGGGCGAAAGAGAAGAAGTAAGCGTGGGGTTGCTCCTTGCCAAGAGCATAGTCGGCTGGGCTTTGCCACTCCTTGCCCGTCGGGGCGGTCGAGTGATCATAGCGATAGCCGGGGAGGAGTCGCTGACCAGTCACTGGGCTGGGCAAGGCGAGGGTTAGAGCAGCTGCGAGGCTACTCACGGCGTAGATCTTGTTCATTAGATTGTAGTTCCAAGGGAGATATCCGACAGCAGAGGGGAGTCCTCCGCCACGGCTGGAATGCTATGGACAAATATACTGCTTTGGAGCATATCTACCCAGAGTATAATGATCATACAGAGAGATTGGCTTTGCACCCCCTCGCAAAGTCCATAGAATAGGGAGTAGAAGCAGCATAGAAATAAACACAGACCAGCAGAACTATTACCTCAAAACCAAGGAGATATTCCACCCAAGCAGTATCTCTATTCTTAAATCCACGTGCGTAGACTTAAGATCTAGGCACGAAAATCTTATCGTCTATGCACGTAGATTTTAGGACTTTGCACGTGGGTAGAAGAATGGCACTACTGCTTCGTGGGGTTACCACTACTGCTGAGCAACATTTGTTTGAAGGAAGAAGAAGTTTGCTCCCCAGATGGAATCACCTCATCCCAATACAGAAGCTATCAAGACACCCGAATAGCCCACCCGAAGCGCTGACGAAATAACGCCCAGGGAAGCACATTTTTTCGTATCTTTGTCCTATATATAATAATGTAATACCCTACCGTGACGCCATGCGCTCACCGCAGGGACTAATCACACAGATAAGCAATGAGCGAAGAGCTGTTCGATCAAGACCATACCAACGAGAAGGAATACTCGGCCAGTAGCATTCAAGTCTTAGAAGGGCTGGAGGCCGTACGTAAGCGCCCTGCGATGTACATCGGTGACATCGGCGAGAAGGGGCTTCACCACTTGGTGTATGAAGTCGTAGACAACTCAATCGACGAGGCCTTGGCAGGCTACTGCAATGAGATCAAGGTCACCATCCACGAGGATAACTCCATCGAAGTCCAGGACAACGGTCGAGGTATCCCCGTAGACATCCACGAGAAGGAAGGCAAGAGTGCTCTGGAGGTCGTACTGACGGTCCTGCACGCAGGGGGTAAGTTCGACAAGGGCTCCTATAAGGTCTCGGGCGGTCTGCACGGGGTCGGTGTCTCTTGTGTCAATGCCCTCTCTACCCTCCTCAAGGCTACCGTCCACCGCGACGGCAAGATCTACACGCAGGAGTTCAGCCGTGGTGTCCCCACCACCGAGCTACAGACTATCGGCACGACAGACAAGACGGGTACGACGATACTCTTCAAGCCCGACGACACGATCTTCACCAGCACGGAGTACCAGTTCAAGATCCTGGCTACGCGTCTGCGTGAACTCGCCTTCCTCAACGCCGGTATCACCCTCACGCTGACCGATGAGCGCCAGCGTGACGAAGCGGGTGTAGCCCTCACCGAGACCTACTACTCCGAGAAGGGTCTTGAGGAGTTCGTCAAGTACATCGACCGCTCCAAGGAGCACCTCATCGAGGATGTCATCCACATCATCACCGAGAAGCAGGGTATCCCTGTCGAGGTCGCAATGACCTACAACACCTCGTACAACGAGAATGTGTACAGCTACGTCAACAATATCAACACCATCGAAGGGGGTACGCACCTGGCGGGCTTCCGTCGTGGTCTGACGCGTACGCTGAAGAAATATGCTACTGACTCGAAGCTCCTCGACAAGGTCAAGGTAGAGATCACGGGGGATGACTTCCGCGAAGGTCTCACGGCTGTCGTAAGCATCAAGGTCGCAGAACCCCAGTTCGAAGGGCAGACGAAGACCAAGCTCGGTAACAACGAGGTCATGGGCGCCGTAGACGTCGCTGTCAGCGAAGCCCTCGAGATCTACCTCGAAGAGCACCCCAAGGAAGCGAAGATCATCGTAGACAAGGTCATCCTCGCTGCTACAGCCCGTCAGGCTGCACGTAAGGCCCGTGAGATGGTACAGCGCAAGTCGCCCCTCTCGGGTGGTGGCCTGCCTGGTAAGCTCGCCGACTGCTCCTCTAAGGACCCCATCCTCTCTGAGCTCTTCCTCGTCGAGGGTGACTCTGCAGGTGGTACGGCTAAGCAGGGTCGTGACCGTGAGTTCCAGGCGATCCTCCCACTGCGTGGTAAGATCCTCAACGTAGAGAAGGCGATGCAGCACAAGGTCCTCGAGAGCGAAGAGATCCGCAATATCTACACGGCTCTCGGCGTGACCATCGGCACCGAAGAGGACAGCATGGCGCTGAACCTCTCGAAGCTCCGCTATCACAAGGTCATCATCATGACCGATGCTGACGTGGACGGTAGCCATATCGCCACGCTCATCCTGACCTTCTTCTTCCGCAACATGCGCTCGCTCATCGAGAACGGCTACGTGTATATCGCTACGCCTCCCCTCTACCTCTGCACCCGAGGCAAGGAGCGTGAGTACTGCTGGACCGAGCAGCAGCGTCAGGCCTTCATCGACCGTGTCGGTGGTGGTGATGAGAACCGCGTACGCGTACAGCGCTACAAGGGTCTCGGGGAGATGAATGAAGAGCAGCTCTGGGAAACAACGATGAACCCCGAGAACCGCACCCTGCGCAAGATCACAATCGAGAATGCCGCTGAGGCTGATGCGATCTTCTCCATGCTCATGGGTGATGACGTAGCTCCCCGCCGCGAGTTCATCGAGGCGAATGCTACCTACGCTCGCATCGACGCTTAGTCCAGCACCCCTTATACCTATTATAATAAGAGAAGGCTACCCCTCCGACGGCTCGGATGCCGCTGGAGGGATAGCCTTCGGCTATGATGACGATGACGACTCCTGCCACCTCCAACGCCTACTACTATATCAGTCCCTCGACCGACCCGTACTACAACATCGCTCTCGAGGACTACCTCTACCGCCAGCTCCGCCCGCTGGACACCATCTATATGCTGTGGGTGAATCGCCCCTCCGTATTCATGGGGCGCTATCAGTGGGCTGAGGCGGAGCTCGATCTTGACTACCTCGAGAAGCATGACATCGCCCTCCTGCGCCGCACCTCGGGTGGAGGCACGGTCTACCACGACCTCGGAAATCTCAACTTCACAGCGATAAAGAACGACCACTCGGGCCAAGGCTTCGACCTGAAGGCCTTCCCTACCCCCATACAGAGAGCACTCGCTGGGCGTGGTGTCACCGTGGAGCGCTCGCCACGTGGCGACCTCCGTCTTGATGGCTATAAGGTCGGTGGAGCAGCTGAGGCGGTGAACCGCTCACGTATGCTCTACCATATCTGCCTGCTCTTCGATGCCAACCTCGAGGAGCTGGAGCGCATCCTGACAGTCTCTCCCAAGATAGAGGCCCGCTCACGTGTCGCCTCAGTACGCTCACAGGTCACGAACCTCCGTCCCGCACTCCCCGAAGGCTATACCATCACCGACCTGCAGGAGGATATCCTTGCCGCCCTCCGCGAGGAGCATACGGGGCTCTTCCCGCTTGAATTCAACGCTTCGGTAGAGGAGTATATCCGCACGCAGCGTGCTGAGCACTTCGAGCATGCTGACTGGATCCATTCGCCGATAGGACGAGCCAAGACTGCGACCGTATGACGCCATTCGCAAGCTCCGCCCTCCCCTACGTAGACTTCGCCACCTTCCTCCAGCGCCATTTCCCTGGGCAGAAGGTGCAGAAGATCACGCTCACGGCAGGCTTCTCCTGCCCCACCCGCGATGGATCTATGGGCAAGGGAGGCTGTACCTACTGCAACAATAAGAGCTTCAGCCCAAACTATGCGGCGAAGCTCAAGAGCATCACCGAGCAGATCAATGAAGGCATCGCCTTCTTCCGCAGGAAGTACCCCGAGATGAAGTACCTGGCTTACTTCCAGTCCTACACCAATACCTATGGGGAAGTGGAGGACTGCATCGCGAAGTACGAGGAGGCACTCCGTCATGAAGACGTCGTCGGGCTCATCATCGGCACGCGCCCTGACTGCATGCCCCAGCCCCTACTCGACTACCTCAAGGAGCTCTCGAAGCGCACCTTCCTCCTCGTGGAGTACGGTGTAGAGAGTACGTGCAACCGCAGTCTTGAGCGTATCCAGCGTGGTCACAGCTATCAGACCAGCGTTGAGACGATTGAGCGCACCCACGCTGCAGGCATCCTCGTCGGAGCACATCTCATCCTCGGTCTTCCGGGTGAGAGTCGCGAAGAGATGCTCCAGCATGCTGACCGTCTCTCTCAGCTCCCCATCACTACGCTCAAGATCCACCAGCTACAGATCATCCGTGGGACGATCATGGCAGGCGAGTATCAGCGTGACCCATCGGACTTCCACCTCTTCACCGAGGAGGAGTATATCGACCTCATCGTGGACTTCGTGCATCGTCTCCGCCCCGACATCGTGCTGGAGCGCTTCGTCTCGCAGTCCCCGCCTGCCCTACTCTTAGCCCCACGCTGGGGCTGGAAGAACCACGAATTCACTGCCAAGATCCGCAAGGCGCTTACAGCTACGACACAAGATTCCTCCAAGTAAGAGATTTATCTGAGGGACTTCACCTGCACCCTCTGCGGCAGGCATTCCTCACTTTTTCGTACATTCGCTATAGAGGCGCTGGGGAGCCCCCCCCACCCTCATCACATCCGGATAGCATACGCACATGGAGCAAACATTCACTATTCCCTATAAGACGCTCGACCGCTCCGAGCTCTCCGAGCAAGATCGTCAGCTGGAGGAGCGCGCACACGAGGCTGCGCAGAAAGCCTACGCCCCCTATAGCCGCTTCTACGTCGGCGCCGCCGTCCTACTCGCTAATGGCGAGATCGTCACGGGCTCCAATCAAGAGAATGCCGCCTACCCCTCGGGAACTTGCGCCGAGCGTACAGCACTCTTCTGGGCTGGTGCCCAGTGGCCCGACGTCGCTGTCGAGCGCCTCGCTATCGTCGCTATCAACAGCACTGGCCGTGTGCCCTTCATCTCGCCCTGCGGTAGCTGCCGCCAGGTGATCATGGAGACCGCCACGCGCTTCCACCCCTTCCCCATACTTCTGATGGGTGAGGAGAAGACTATTCTCCTCGAGGACTGCCGCTACCTACTGCCCTTCGGCTTCGACGGTAGCGCCCTTTAGCCCATATATCCTCCCTCTTAACTGACTCTATGCAGCAACGTCAGCACCGCGGGCCCATGCCCTATATCGAGCGTGACACGAGCTGGATGTACTTCAATAAGCGCATCCTCTTAGAGGCCATGCGCCCCGACCTCCCCCTCCTGGAGCGCTTCAACTACCTCGGCATCTACTCCAACAATCTGGATGAATTCTTCCGTGTGCGCGTCGCCTCACTGCGTCGCCTCATCGACTCTGCGGAAGAGCTCCCCTCAGCCGAGCGCAAGAAAGCGAAGGAGACCCTCCGCACTATCCTCCGACTCAACAGAGAGTACTCCCAGCTCTTCGACGAAACCTTCGCTCAGCTGGTACGCGAGCTCAAGGCTGCCCACATCCATATCATCAATGAGCGCGAGCTAACCAGCAGCCAAGAGAAGGAAGTCTTGTCCTTCTTCATGGATAAGATCAATGGCTTCACCAACCCGATCTTCATCAATAGCCCGACCTTCAGCCCCGAGCAGCACCTCAAGGAGTCGCTCTATCTGGCAGTCGTCCTATGGCACGATCAGGAGGAGCCTGAGACGGGGCACGAGGTGGCGCTACTGGAGGTACCCGTGCGCGAGCTTGGGCGCTTCTTCCGTCTGCGAGACGAGGGAGGCGAGAGCTACCTGATGTTCCTTGACGACGTCATCCGCTACTGCCTTCCCTACATCTTCATCGGGCGGGAGTATGTGCAGTACGAGGCCTATACGTTCAAGTTCACCAAGGACGCGGAGTTCGAGATCGAGCAAGACCTCCGCTCAAGTGTCATCGAGAAGGTCTCCCGTGGTGTCAAGCGCCGTAAGCGCGGCGAAACCGTGCGTGTCGTCTACGACCAAGCCCTCTCGCCAGAGATCCTGCGCAAGCTCAGTGCTATGGCGGAGCTCAACTTCCGCGACACACGTATCGGTGGGGGACGCTACCACAATATGCGTGATCTGATGGACCTCCCTGACTGCGGGCGCAAGGGACTTCGCTTCCCCAAGCAGCCCCCGCTACAGATGAATGAGTTCCACTACACGCAGAGCATGATCCACCAGATCATGCACCAAGACCGCTGCCTGCACTTCCCCTATTACAGCTTCGATCACTTCCTCCGCCTCCTGCAAGAAGCCGCGATCAGCGAGGAGGTCACCGAGATACGTATCTCCCTCTATCGCGTGGCGCAGAACTCCAAGGTCGTCAAGGCGCTGACCACAGCAGCGCAGAACGGCAAGCGCGTCACGGCCGTAGTCGAGCTCTTAGCACGCTTTGACGAGCAGTCGAATATCAACTGGGGGAAGAAGATGCAAGACTTCGGTATCAACGTTGTCCTCGGTCATGAGAAGCTGAAGGTCCACTCGAAGCTCGTCTACATCCGCACCAAGCATGGGGGCATCGCCTGCATCGGCTCGGGCAACCTCCACGAGGGTACCGCTCGACTCTATACCGACCTCATGCTGATGACTGCGCACAAGGGCATCGTGCATGACGTGATGCAGGTCTTCGACTTCATTGAGCGCCCCTTCATCGCCCCGCACTTCCATCACCTGTTGGTTGCGCCCAATGATATGCGTCAGCCACTCTACAACCTTATTAATAAAGAGATCCGCTTGGCTCGAGCTGGACAGGAAGCCTACATACGCCTCAAGCTCAATCACATCGTCGATGAGAAGATGGTAGCCAAGCTCTACGAAGCCGTGACGGCTGGTGTGCGTGTCGAGCTCTGCCTGAGAGGCAACTGCTCCCTCCTACCTGGTGTACCAGGCTATAGCGAAGGGCTCTTCATCAATGCGATCATCTCACGCTACCTCGAGCACTCCCGCATCTACGTCTTCGGTGGAGGCGGGGCGCCGAAGTACTACATCGGCTCGACCGACTGGATGACGCGCAACCTCGACCGCCGCATCGAAGTCATGACTCCCGTCTACGACCCTGACATACAGCGTGAGCTGGACTTCATCATCTCAGCTGGCCTGAGAGATACCGAGCAGGGCTACTACGTCCAAGGGGAAGCTGTGCGCCCACGTCGCGATGACTTGGGTCCCGATGAAGCCCCCTTCAACTCCCAGCAAGCACTATACAAGTACTACGAAGCAAAGAAGAACAAAGAGAATAATGGGTAAGTCTCACTACGCCGGTATCGACATTGGCTCCAATGCCGTCCGCCTCCTCATCAAGTGCCTCAACGAGCCTGGGAGTGCCGAACCACTCTCCAAGGTCCAGCTGGTACGCGTCCCCCTACGCCTCGGTGAAGATGCCTTCGTCGATGGGCGTATATCGAAGAAGAAGGGCAAGCAGCTCGTCAGCCTCATGAAGGCCTACCGCGAGCTGATGGAGATCTACGAAGTCTCTGCCTTCCGTGCCTGCGCCACCTCTGCTATGCGTGATGCCGAGAATGGCGCCGAACTCGTGGAGAAGATCTACGAGAAGACCGACATCCGTATCGAGATCATCGATGGTAGAGAGGAAGCTCGCCTCATCTCTGCCGACCTCATCCGTTCGCTGGCCAGCCAGACCGAGGACACCTTCCTCTACGTTGACGTCGGTGGGGGTAGTACGGAGCTCAACCTCGTACATGGTGCCGAGCTCATCGAGTCTCGCTCCTTCGATATCGGTACGATCCGCCAGCTCAGCGGCAAGGTGCGTGACGAAGAGCGCAACTCCTTCGGAGACTACGTGCACACCCTGCACTCTACCTATGGTACCCTACGCCTTGTCGGTACAGGGGGGAATATCAATAAGCTCCTTCGCCTCGGCGCCCCTTCGGAGCGTGCCAATGTGAACAGCCTCCCTGTCGAGAGCCTCCAGCGTGTCGCCGACGAGCTCCGGCAGTACACCCCCGAGCAGCGTATGCAGCTCTTTCGCCTCAAGCCCGACCGTGCAGAGGTCATCGTCCCTGCGGCAGACATCTTCCTCTTGGTCGCCTCGATCACCGAAGCCACGGAGATCATCGTCCCCACGAAGGGACTCGCCGACGGTATCGTCGACTCCGTCTGCCCGATCCTGCCATAGCGCTATCTAAGGCGCATTTTCCACGACGTCCGTCGCCCTCCCGCTGTAGTGAACGTGGAGGGCGACGGACGTGCTCTATTATAATAGAGGTATAGGCTTAGTAGCATGGCTTAGTGAAGCAGTACTGGTCACGAAGGCAACCAGTACTGGTAGCACATACTGACCAGTACTGATTCATCACGCGAGCAGTACTGGTCAAGACAGCGACCAGTACTGGTTCATTTTTCACCCTCATAATCATCTCACTCAAAGTCCCCTACAAAAGCATATCTTCATCCATAAAGAAACGCCCGAGCGCACCGCGCAAGCTCACCCCTTGAAGCCCTTAGGTTATTTAAATATTTGTCTTAACTTTGCTGTGTCTTACGAGTATACCCGAGGGCATTATGCTGGTGAAGCGCACCAGTCTGGACCCAGGGTAGTAAGGGAAGCCGGTGTGAATCCGGCGCAGTACCCGCTACTGTAAGTCACTCCCTATCTGCAGCTCCCACGGGGATGATAGATAGGCTCCTCCTATGACGGAAGGACCAATGAGCTCTTCACCGAGCATCTTGGCAGACCTTCGCCACTGAGTACGAAGCTACTTGGGAAGGATCGTAGGAATGAGAAGTTAGGGTGATAAGCCAGGAGACCTGCTCATGAGATCCAATGTGTCAATCTCGGGAATAAGATTGGAAAGACATTGCCATGAGACGCTCCTCCTGATGGTAGCTCTCTCCGATGTGTGCACCTTCTCCTACCCCACCCGACGGACCGCCCGTCAGCGCTGGTAGTGAAGGAAGTCTTTCTGCCCCGCTCTCCGAGACGCGCAGTGGCTTCCAGATATTGAAATGCGTCGTGCGTATCACTTCGCCCACCAGGACGAAGCCGGAGAGAAGGTCACCTCATCAGAATATCCCCGATAATCTTTTGAACATCCTGCAGCTGTGTGCCCCCTATCGGGTCGTACACAAGCCCGCTTGTGACAAGTAGGACAAGGCTCTACTCTGTCTGGGATCTCTATGGGTCTGGTACTCGCAGGGGTCTTTCTTCATGTTCCTCCAACCTATCCAAAACCGCCCCTGCCCCCCATAGGGCCAGCCAGGGATACCTCGCTGGCTGCACCACCTCGATCCATACGCCGACCATGTTAGGTGCACGGCTCGGTCTAAGGCTCGTCACAACTCCCTTCGGGGAGATGTGACATCAGCTTTGACCGTCGCCGGCCCCAATATCTTGCTTGCCCCGTACGTCTACTCTACCGAAAGAGCTGAGAGCAAGAGCAGTCACGCATACTACTTCAGGGTCTATACGAGGTATCGCTACCCGCAGCCCTATCCGAATACCATGGAGTCCTTACTCCTCATCCCTTCCGCACCCTCATCTCAGTATTCGCCCCAAGACGGAGGCTACTCGCTATGCGCTCTGCAATTGCTTATCTACCGATTTTACGTTACTTTTGCAGCCGAATGCGTACGCTTATGGTGTGCGTTACATGGTCGCCCAGATGGTGGAATGGTAGACACGAGGGACTTAAAATCCCTTGACCAATAGGTTGTGTGGGTTCGAGTCCCACTCTGGGTACAACCGCATACAGGAAGCCCCTGCGTAAATCAATGATTTGCGTAGGGGCTATTCTTGTAGCGGACGATATAGCGGACGGAAAATCTCAGATCACACGGAACGTCCGAGAAAACCAAGTTCCACCAACGCACACATCCAATGAGCACCAAGCTACCCGACTCTGAATATGCGCCATAAACGATAACATAGAGCTACCTCACGGAGATTCTATACGAGCTCGTTTATTCCTATATTTGTGTGAGGGTTTCTTCTAACCCTAGGGATACTTCGATATTGAAGTAGCTTACCCTATCCTGCAAACAATACTATTATTAATAACCTCCAACATCTTACTGTATGCGGTATATCTACAGCATTATCGGAGCAATAATCTTGCTCATCTCGGGTACACAGAGTGCATTCGCTCAAAAAGAAACGACTATAACACGGACAATTCTAGGCTGCACACTGGGAAAATCTACCCAAGACTCTGTAGTGGCTAGGCTACAAGAGTTAGGAGCTGACTTTGCTCCAACAGATCCCCCAACCCCAGGAACTACTGGGTTACTCGTAACAGGAGGGGTAACCTTTGCCAACACAACCCCCCGAATACTTTTCACATTCGTTGAGAAAAAACTTGCATTAATCACTGTTGTGATCTTCAATAAGACCGATGCAGATAGAATCAACACAAACCTATCCACCAAGTATAAGAATTGGGAAAAAACCATCTCTCATAGAGATGCTGGTGGTAGTGTTGTGGATCTAAAGACGCTCTTAATGCATGTCTATACATACTCAGAGGACTATAAAAATGAGTTTATATACTCAACTCTATCCTATGGAGACCTTGCTCTTATATCAAAAAACGCCAAAGTTCAGAGTGCTGAATTGTAGCTAATCGAACTGGCTCTGAGCATCCTCTCCTTCCAATATACCCCTCTATAGGAGTAATCCACGGAGGAGTGAAGGACAATAAGGCAATATAATATCGAAAAAGATATTCTAGAATAAAGTACCCCGCCACATCTCCACACCCAGCTGTGAGTGAGAAAATGTGGCGGGGTACTTATTTTATCTTGTTGGTGATCGACTCTTTTAAAGCCTCAAAGAAAATCTGATAAGCGAACAACTCAAAGAGATACAGCTCTGAGGAATCCAGCAAGCTTTCTCCTATTAGTCCAAGAGTTCCAACCTTCATAGCAGGGAGTTTTGACTGCTCCAGTACCCCAACATATCAATTCTATAAATACACACATAGATATAGGCTATCAAACTAAGGGCTCATTATCAGGGTTATCGGGCCTCTCGGGTAGTAGTCTACTCACTCGTTTGCTCTATCTTTGCTTGGACTGGATTCATCCGACGAAATTATCATTCACATCCCCTCATCGACCCTATGCCGACTGAGTCTCCAAAACCCAATTTCTTCGTGCGAGCCTTTCGCCTCTATCGCGATGGCTTCCGAGGATTGACCCCGACAAGCAAGAAGCTTTGGCTCATCATTGTGCTGAAGCTCTTCATTATGTTTGCTATCCTGCGCGCCTTCTTCTTCCCTAACCACGTCAAGCAGCAGGCCAAGGAGCAGCATATCGAGCGATCCGAGTTCGTCGGTGACGAGCTCCTCAATCGTCGCGCGCCAGGCGATACCGTCGCCCAATGACGCCCCACCTCTTCATGCGAGATAAACATATCAAACTCTAATAACTATTTACAATGGATCTAGAATCTTTAGTCTCATGGTCGCGGGCGCAATTCGCCCTGACGGCTATGTATCACTGGCTCTTCGTCCCGCTAACCCTCGGCCTGGGGGTCATCATGTCACTAGCTGAGACGAAGTACTATCGCAGCGGTGATGAATTCTGGAAGAAGTCCACGAAGTTCTGGCAGAAGCTCTTCGGGATTAACTTCGCTATCGGCGTAGCTACGGGGATCATCCTCGAGTTTCAGTTCGGGACCAACTGGTCGAACTACAGCTGGTTCGTCGGTGACATCTTCGGTGCCCCCCTCGCTATCGAAGGGATCCTCGCCTTCTTCATGGAATCGACGTTCATCGCCGTGATGTTCTTCGGTTGGGGGAAGGTCAGCAAGGGCTTCCACTTAGCCTCCAGCTGGCTCACCATCATCGGGGCTACTATCTCTGCAGTATGGATCCTCATCGCTAACGCTTGGATGCAGAATCCTCAGGGTATGGTCTTCAACCCCGAGACGATGCGCAATGAGATGAGTGACTTCTGGACAGTAGCTCTCTCGCCCACGGCTATCATCAAGTTCCTCCACACAGTTACCTCGTCTTGGACGCTCGGTACGTTCTTCGCACTCGGTATCTGTGCACTCTATCTCCTGCGTAAGCGCAATGTAGAGTTCGCTCGTCGCAACCTCAAGATCATCGCTCCCTTCGGCTTAGTAGCTGCTATGCTGACGGCTATGACGGGTCACAGCTCAGCTGTCGATGTGGCTACGAATCAGCCCATGAAGCTCGCAGCCATGGAGGCTATCTACGACACGGGGAAGTGCACCAGCGAAGGCTGCACGGAGGATGGTGAAGGTGTCGGTCTCGGTGTCATCGGTCTGCTCAACCCCGATAAGCAGCTCCCCGACGATGGCAAGCCCTCACACATCTTCAACATCGAAGCCCCCCGCCTCCTCTCTTACATGGTCGCTGGCACGGGCACACACTACGTACCTGGTGTGATCAATATCCTCGAAGGTGGCTACCGTCAGCCCGATGGTAAGACCGCCATCTCTACGGAGGAGAAGATGCGCCGTGGTCGTATCGCTATCGATGCTCTCAATGCCTTCCGTGCCGCTCGCAAGGCTGGGGATAGCATCTCCGCTGAGCAGCACCGCACTGTACTGATGGAGAACTTCCCCTACTACGGCTATGGCTACTTCACCAGCAAGTATGAGACGGTCCCCAACATCCCACTGACCTACTACTCCTTTCGTGTCATGGTCGGGCTCGGTGGTGCCTTCCTCCTACTCTTCCTCATCCTGACGTGGTATGCCTACAAGCGTAATGAGAAGCTCGCCTCTACTCGCTGGCTCCTCTGGGCAAGTATCATCCTCACTCCTCTGGCATGGGTAGCAAGTGAAGCTGGCTGGGTCGTCGCCGAAGTGGGTCGTCAGCCCTGGACTATCCAGAACCTCCTGCCCGTCCATGCAGCTATCTCGAAGATCGAAGCTTCGTCGGTGATGATCACCTTCGCACTCTTCTTCCTGCTCTTCACGATCATGCTCGTGGCTGAGATCAACATCATGCGCAAGGCTATCAAGCAGGGCCCTGATCAGCACTAAGCCCCACGAAGTCATCTAATCAAGCTAAGCAAACGATTTATTATGGACTACGCATTCTTCCAAGAATACTGGTGGCTCTTAGTCTCCGTCCTCGGTGCTCTCCTCGTCTTCCTGCTCTTCGTGCAGGGTGGCCAATCGCTCTTCTTCAGCATTGGCAAGGAGCAACTCGACCGCAAGCTCCTCGTGAACTCTATCGGCCGTAAGTGGGAATTCACCTTCACTACGCTGGTCGTCTTCGGCGGTGGCTTCTTCGCCTCCTTCCCCCTCTTCTACTCGACCAGCTTCGGTGGTGCCTACTGGGTGTGGATGCTCATCCTCTTCTGCTTCATCATCCAGGCAGTCTCCTACGAGTATCAGAATAAGAATGGTAATGTGCTCGGTAGCCGCACCTACCAGACGTTCCTCTTCATCAACGGCCTCCTCGCTCCGATCCTCCTCGGTGCCGCTGTATCGACCTTCTTCACGGGCTCAACCTTCACGGTGAACCGCGATGCTATCGCTGACCTCTCCGGTGCCAGCCAGGTCATCTCCGAGTGGCTCCCCTACAAGGGTATCCAGCTCCACGGCCTCGAAGCAGTGCTCAATATCTGGAATGTCGTCTTCGGCCTTGCCGTCTTCTTCCTCGCACGTACCACGGCACTTCTCTTCTTCATCAACAACATCGATGATGAGACGATCTACAAGCGTTCACGTGGTGCACTCGCTTGGAACGCCGCTATCTTCCTCATCCTCTTCCTCGCCTACCTCTTCTTCCTTCTCACGAAGCAGGGCTTCGCTTACGATCCTGCTAACCCCGAGGTCACCTATCTCGTGGACTACAAGTACTGGAAGAACCTCATCGAGATGCCCGCAGTCTTTGCGGTCTTCTTCATCGGGGTGCTGCTCGTGCTGGCAGGTATCCTGCTGACGCTCCTCAAGGAAGGCTTCCGCAAGGGGATCTGGTTCGAAGGTATCGGTGTCGTCCTCACGGCACTCGCCCTCTTCCTCATCGCTGGGTGGAACAATACCTCCTACTACCCTGCCTACAGCGCAGATATGCCCGAGCTGATCAACCACTCGCTGAATATCCGCAATAGCTCCTCGAGCCCCTTCACTCTGAAGACGATGAGTTTCGTATCGCTACTCATTCCCTTCGTCTTAGCGTACATCGTCTACGCTTGGCGCGCGCTCGACCTGCATAAGATCACGCGCAAGGAGATGCTCGACCCTGACGGACACAACTATTAGTCCGCGGCTCGGGTAGCTACCCGCACAAAGCGATCGCTCCAAGGAGTAAGCCACTGGCTCATCTCCTTGGAGCGATCGCTATTTATATCGGACTGCTTATGGGGGAAGCTCTACGAAAGGATGCTGGGGATAGCAGGTGCTGGGACTCCTTCACCCAAGGTCTTCGAGGCGACCTCCACTAAGAGGCGATCATAAAGTCCTAAGCTGAGGAAGGACGACAGCGTCGCGGCTCCTCCCTCGATGAGAAGCGAGAGAATTCCCTCTTTATATAGGAGCTGAAGCAGTTGCTGTGGCTCAATACGCTCTCCGCTAAAAGGCAGATAGCGCACACCTTCGCAGGGCTGAGGCACGCCGGCTCCCTCAAGGTAAATCACCCACGTTGGGGCAAGGCCATCCGTAAAGAGACGAAGCGTCGGAGGCAAAGCGAGCTGCGGATCTAAGACCACACGGATGGGCGACGAGCCATACCAGAGGCGATTCGTCAGCTGCGGGTCATCAAGTAGAGCCGTCCGATAGCCGACGAGTATAGCATCGTGGTGCATACGCTCGCGATGGATCTCCCGCTGACGCAGGGGCGTACTGAAGAGGACGGGAGCCTCTGTGCTATTCTCCCGAGATCGATCAATGAAGCCATCGAGGCTCTGCGCCCACTTCAGCGTCACCAGCGGGCGGTGCTGGGTATGCGCCGTGATGAAGGGGGCATTGAGGCGAAGGGCTTCGTCAGCGAGGACTCCTACAGTGACCTCTACCCCCGCCTGACGAAGGCGCTCCAGTCCGCTACCCGCCACACGGGGGAAGGGATCTGGGATGGCGACGACGACACGTGGGATGCGCTCTTGGAGGATGAGATCGGCACAGGGAGGTGTCTTCCCGTAGTGCGAGCAGGGCTCCAGCGTCACGTAGATTGTTGACTCGGGGAGCAGGTTGCGCTCCTTCACCGAGCGGATAGCCATCACCTCAGCATGAGGTTGTCCACTGCGGTGGTGATAGCCCTCACCGATGATACGGCCCGAGTGCACGATGACGGCACCGACGACGGGATTGGGGGAAGTATAGCCCGTACCGAGGGCCGCCAGATCAAGTGCACGGCGCATATAGCGCTCATCATCTGTCATCTGTATTCGTTATATTTGCTTATATGGATACGATACGATCATTCGAGCAGGAGGCTCTGGAGTGTCTCACAGCACTCTACGAGCCCTCGGAAGCGCGGGAGATAGCCCGCCAACTCCTTGAGGAGGTACGAGGCTGTACCCGCACGCAACTACTGCTCTTGAGCAAAGATACGCTTTTATCACCCGCAGAGTGCGCCCGTCTGGAGCGCATGCTGCACGACCTCTCCGCTGGTACTCCCCTACAATATATATTAGGCTATGCTTACTTCGCGGGGCATCGCCTCACGGTCGCCCCTGGGGTACTCATCCCACGCCCCGAGACGGAGGAGCTGATCGAGCTGATCTTACAGCACCCTGAGAGCCGAGCTTCGCAGCGCTTGCTCGACGTCGGGACGGGGAGTGGCTGTATAGCCTATGCCCTCACTGCCGCCCTTCCCGAGGTGAGCCAAAGCGTAGCGCTCGAAGTATCCAGCGAGGCCGCACCTATTGCCGAAGCCAACTTCGAAGCTCTGCGCAAGGCCACGGGTCGCGAAGTCTATCTATGGAAGCACGATCTCTTTACGCTCCTTGAGGAACACACTCCCCCGACGCCTCCGCTGGATCTCATCGTAAGTAATCCACCCTACATCCACCCCGAGGAGGCCGAAGAGATGACGCCCCAAGTCCTACTCCACGAGCCACACTTAGCCCTCTTCGCCCCCGAAGCCTCCCCCATCGCCTACTATATCGCCTTGGCAGAGCTGGTGGCTCAAGGCTATCTCCGCTCGGGAGGGAATCTGTGGGTCGAGCTGAATCCGCTCTACGCTACGGCGACAGAGGAAGCGATGCTCGAGCGTATCGGGAGGCGGCACGCCAAGACCGAGCTCATCCATGACCTGAGTGGGAAGGTTCGCTTCCTTCACCTCACCTATTGTCCCGCCGAATGATCCAGAAGAAGAAAAAGGAGCTTACTCCCGAAGAAGCCTTCTCACGCCTCGCCTCCTACTGCGCCTACGCTGAGCATTCCGCCCAAGAGGTGCGCAAGAAGTGTCAGGGCTGGGAGCTCTCCGACGAGGTATGCGATGCCCTCATTGAGCGCTTGGAGCAGGAGGGTTACCTGAACGAGGAGCGCTTTGCCCGAGCCTTCGTGCGAGATAAGTACCGCTTCAACGGCTGGGGGCCGCTTCGCCTGCAGGCTGAGCTCCGTCGTCACCGCATCCCCTCGCTCCTCATCGACGCCGCTATCGAGGAGCTCGAGGAGGAAGAGATGCAGGGCGACGACCAACTCACCGCCCTCTTGGAGCGCAAGTACCGCTCCCTCCCCGCTGGGCTTGAGCCACGCAAGGTCTATGACCGTCTCACACGCTTCGCCCTCTATCGTGGCTATCCCTATGAGGATGTGCGCGAGGCGATCAGCGAACTCCTCTCCGACCTCCCCGATGATCTGGACGACGACTAAGCGCATCGGCGCTTTCCTTACCGACCTCATCTTCCCCCGCACCTGCGCCATCTGTCGGGTGCGTCTCGCCGAGCGCGAGCACTGCGTCTGCATGGAGTGCGCCACGAAGCTCCCTCGCCATGCCCCCGCCTTCGTGCATGCCGACGAGCGCCTTCTTGGCTCGCCCCTTATCCGAAGCCTCTCCTCCCCCTTCATCTACCAGCACGCCAACCCTACCTACGACCTCATCATCGCCCTCAAGTACCGAGGCTATGGTGAGGTCGCGGACTTTGTCGTGCGTACCGCCCTCACCGAAGGGCAGCTTGTACCCCAGCCTGGCGACATTGACCTCATCCTCCCCGTCCCGATCGAAGGCACACGCCTCGAGGCCCGTGGCTACAATCAAGCCGCCCTCCTCGGCGAAGCCCTCGCACGGCACTACGGTGTCCCCTGCTCAGAAGGCTACCTCCTACGCCGTCGGGGCAGTCACTCACAGACGGCGCTGGACCGTGACGCGCGCCGTGAGAATGCTCAAGCGGCCTTCTATCTCACCGACAAGACGGAGCGCCTTCAGGAGCTACGGGGCAAGCGCATCCTCCTCGTCGATGACCTCGTGACGACGGGCTCCACACTCCTTGCCCTCACCGATCTCTTGGAGCAGTGTGGCGTCAGCGAAGTCCACATCTTCGTTGCTGCCGTCGCCATCCGCTAAAAACGAACCAGTACTGGTCAGCGATCCAACCAGTACTGGTCCGACTTCGAAGTAGTACTGGTCACATAGGGCAACCAATACTGGTCGCGTTGGTGAGCAGTACTGGTTCATTTTCCATCCCGCGCTCCCCCCCTTATATTCCCTTCATAGATAAGCACTTCACACAGCACTAAAAAACAGCTCCCAGACGATATAAAAGTCCTGCGCCCACCTCAGCATACTGAGATGGGCGCAGGACTTCTTTTCGCTTAAGCTTGCGGGGCAAGCGGCGGAGCTATTCGGCGATGGTCTTCGTCAGATAGAGGTAGACGGGATAGTGGTCACTATAGCCACCTTGGAAGCGACCCGAGGAGAAGGTGCGGAAGGGATAGCCCTTGAAGTGCCCCGTCTTCTGCGTGAGGAAGTCGGCATTGAAGATATAGCCGTAGTTCCCCGTAGCCTTGTCCTGCTGGAGGTGCAGGCGATCAGCGGGCCCACCGATGAGGTTGGGCGTCACGACGAGGTTGTCAAAGAGATTCCACACGTCACGATAAGCGAGCGTGCCACGGCCCGAAGAGTAAAGGGCAGCCATAGGGTTGAAGAGGTCGGTAGGTGCCAGATCTTCTGCCGAAGTCTTCGAGCGCAAGCCGTTGACGACGCTGGGAGAGGTGGGATCGTCGTTGAAGTCCCCCATGAGGATGACCTTATTATTAGGGTCTGCCGCGAGGAGGGAGTCCGTGACCGAGCGCATGACCTCGGCAGCGTACAGACGACGCCTGAGCGAGACCTGCTCGCCACCGACGCGCGAAGGCCAGTGAGCCACGAGGAACGATACGGGTTCGCCGAGCAAGAGGCCATTGACCTCGAGGACGTCACGCGTCTTGATATGCTCCTCCCCCTTGAGGATGACGGGGTGTGGGTGTGCGGCGGTGAGCTGGTAGTAGTTGGGGCGATAGAAGAGCGCGCAGTCGATACCGCGCTTGTCGGGAGAGTCGAAGTGCACGATCTCGTAGCCAGAGTTCGCCAGCTCAGGTTCCTTCAGGAGGTCTTCGAGCACGCCTCTATTCTCGATCTCACAGACCCCGAGGATATCAGGTCCTCGCTTCGAGCCGATCTGGCTGATAGCGTAGGCCATATTGTGAAGCTTCTGCTTGTACTTGTCGGGCGTCCACTGGTTCTTCCCGTCGGGCAGGAAATCGGCATCGTTGTTCTCCCCATCGATGGTGTCGAAGAGGTTCTCCAGATTGTAGAAGGCTACCGTGAGGCGCACCTGCTTCTGGGCTTGGAGGGAGCAAAGGGCGAGGAGAAGGACGAGGGTGAGAGCGGAGATTTTCCTTAGCATAAGCTTGTCGTTTAAGAGGCTATCCGAGATAGATTATGTAATTTAGTCGTGCAAATGTAACAAATCTTGCGCGCTACTTCGTATCTCGGCTTCGAAGATAGGGAGGAAGCTCCAGAACGGATAAACGGCTTACACCTCATAATGACAGGAGCTCCGACGACGGAGCGGGAGGTCTGCACTATCCGCGGAGTGCATGCAAGCGTCATCGATATAATGCGACCGCATGAATAAACTTATTACCGTACTCGCCTGCACCTTGACATTCGCCAGTGTAGGCCTCGGACAGACTACGGGCGAACCTCTGGTCATCGACAGCCAGAGTGGCAAGCCCGTCGCTAAGGTCCACGTCAGCATCTACGGCCCCGTGGCGAAGAAGATGCTCCTCGGGCAAGACGCCCGAAGTGTCCTGGCGCTCCTCCCCAAGGGACGATATACACTGACCTTCTCCGCTGAAGGCTACGAGACCAAGCAGATCGAGCTGGTCAAGCAGGAGAACGAAGCTTCGGGCCTCAAGCAGCTCAAGCTCGTCGCACTCCGCGAAGGCGGGAATGCTCGCTACGATGACCTCATCGTCAGCGAAGAGGACGGCAACGAAGCCGCTGGCATGCAAGACCGCGTCACCCTACTCACCTCCTCACGCGACCCCTTCCTCAGCGCTTCGGGCTACGTCTTCAGCACAGCTCGCTTCCGTAACCGTGGCTACGACTCCCAGTACAATGAGCAGATGCTCAACGGCATCGGGATGAACGACCTCAACAGTGGCTACTCGGCTTGGTCGCTCTGGGGCGGTCTCAACGACGTCACCCGCCAGCAGCAGACCTCGCAGTCCTTCGAGCCCATCGTCTCGGGCTTTGGTGCCGTCGGCGTGACCAACAACGTGACGACACGTCCCTCGATGTTCGGTGCGCAGCATCGCCTTACCTACTCGAATAGCAATCGCACCTACAGCAACCGCTTCGCCTATACCTATGCCTCGGGAGAGCGCAAGGGTGGCTGGAGCTTCGCTGCCAGTGTCGCCCGCCGTATCGGCAATGGGCAGTACTCCTACGTCCGTGGGCAGTACTACGATGCTTGGAGCTACTTCCTCGGCGTAGAGAAGAAGCTCGACGAGATGAATAGCCTTAGCCTCATTGCCCTCGGTGCTCCTACGCGCCGTGGTGTAGCCAGCGCTACCACGCAGGAGGTATATGACCTCGTCGGCTCGAACTTCTACAACCCCAACATCGGGCGTCAGGGTGGCAAGTGGCGCAATGCTCGTGAGCGCCGCAACCACGAGCCTATCGTCCAGCTCTCGCACTACTTCAGCAATCTGGAGAAGACACTCAACATCAATACCACCTTCAGCTACCGCTTCGGGAAGAATGCCTATTCATCGCTGAACTGGTACAACGCTCCCGACCCACGTGCGGACTACTACCGCTACCTCCCCTCCTACTTCACGCGCATGGCTGACCCCAATAGTCAGGATGGCGATGCTGCAGCGATCTATGAGGAGCTGTGGAAGTCGGATCCCAACGTCCGCTATATCAATTGGGACCGCCTCTATGAGGTGAACCGCGGGAACCTCACTACGGTGAAGGATGCCTCTGGCCGCACCCTCGCTACGGGGCGTAAGGCACTCTACATGATCGAAGATCGCCACACCGACCAGCGTGAATTCGCTTGGGCGACCTCTGCCAACTGGCTCCCCAAGAGCTGGCTTGAGATCACGGGTGGGGCGAACTTCCGCCACAACCGCACGGCGAACTATGCCGAGGTAGGTGACCTCCTCGGTGCGGACTTCGTCTATGACATCGATAAGTTCGCTGAGCGTGACTTCGGTGGCGACGCGACGAAGAGTCAGGTAGACCTCCTGCACCCCGACCGCATCGTCCAGAAGGGCGACCGCTTCAGCTACGACTACACGGCACAGAGCTACCGCTATCAGATGTGGGCCAATACGACCTACCACCTCACGCGCCTCGATGCCTATACGGGTATCTCCTATACCCACACGGGTATGCAGCGCGAAGGGCATCAGAAGCGCGGGCTCTTCCCCGACAACTCCTATGGGCTGTCGGACCGCGTGAAGTTCAACGACCTCGGGGTGAAGGCTGGTGCTACCTATAAGCTCAATGGACACCACTACCTGCAGTCGAATGTAGCATACCTCGAGCAGGCACCCACCTTCCAGAATCTCTTCATCTCACCTCGTACACGCGATAGCTATATCGAGGATCCCAAGAGCGAAAAGATCTTCTCAGCAGAAGCCTCCTACCTCGTACGCCTTCCCTGGCTGCGCGGACGTGTGACGGCCTTCTACACGCACATCGCAGACCACACGCGCTCGATGAGCTTCTACGATGATAGTCGAGCTTCGTTCTCGAACTACATCATCACCGGCATCGCCACCCGCCACCTCGGGGCAGAAGCTGGCTTCGAAGTGAAGATCAGCCCCACGCTGACGGCCAACGCAGCGCTTGCCCTCGGCCAGTATCAGTATGCCAACAACCCCAGCTACATCCAGAGCATCGACAACTCCAACGAGATCGTCGACCGCGATCGCATCTACTGGAAGGGGCTGAACGTGAGCGGTACGCCTCAGACGGCTGCTACCCTCGGGCTGACGTACTACTCTCCTTGGTACGCGAACTTCGGGATCAACGCAAACTACTTCGGGCGCAACTTCGTCTCGATGTCGCCTGTCATCCGCACCGACCGCGGGCGCACCTCGCTTGACTACAACTATATTCTCCCCGAGCAGCTGCGTGATGGCTTCACAGTAGACCTCTTCGCGAGCTACTCCTGGCGCATCACCTACGGCACGTACCTGCGCTTCAACCTCTCGGTAAGCAACGTGCTGAACAACCGCAGCCTGCCCAATGGTGGCTACGAACAGCTCCGTATCCGCACAATCCGTGCTACCGACGGGACGCAGCAGCTCTATCGCCCCTTCGATACGAAGCTCTCCTATGTCTACGGGACGACGTTCTTCTTCAATACCACCCTCCAGTTCTAACCCCCTACACGCATAGATCCTATGAATCGTCATGCTATATATGCACTCACCCTCTCGATGCTCATCGGGATAGGGGCTACGAGCTGCACGAAGTACAACGAAGTCGATCCTCCCCGTACCGACCAGAAGAGTGCGGATGAACTCCCTCTGCCCACGCACACCATCAGCCAGCTCAAGGCTCTCTACAAGCGTGGTGGTACGCTCATCGACAAGCCCATCGTCGTCTCTGCGGTCATCGCCTCGGACGACAGCGAGGGGAACCTCTACAAGTCCTGCTACATCGAGGATGAGACGGGCGGTATGGAGCTTAAGTTCGCCCTCGGCAACCTCAGCTCCGTCTACCCTCAGGGTACGCGAGTACGCCTCCTCTGCCAGGGCCTGCAGCTCGGCGACTACGCTGGACAGATCAACCTCGGATATGCCTCCAAGGATGAGAAGTATGAGACAGCCTTCTACCCAGAGCTCCTCGTGCACCGCGTCCTCCTCAAGGAAGGTCACACCGACATCAAGCCCCACGAGCTCACGATCGCGACACTGAATAAGAAGTACGCTGGTACGCTCGTCAGCCTCAAGGATGTACAGTTCCTCGCCTCTGAGCTGGGTCAGACCTATGCTGATCCACAGGGCAAGGACAAGAACCGCAATGTGAACCGCACGCTCGTAGACCGCTCTGGCGCACAGCTCATCGTCCGCACGAGCAGCTATGCGAAGTTCGCTGGTCGCACCGTCCCCTCGGGCTCGGGTACGATCACTGCTATCCTCACCTACTTCCGTGACACTCCTCAGCTCCTCATCCTGCGCGAGCAAGATGTCCAGCTCACGGGCACACGCTTCTAATCACTCCCCTACAGCACTCACCATCTCAACAAATACGATTGACTGATGACAACAAGTAAGATCACGCGCTGGACGCTCCTCTTAGCCTCCTGTGCTACCCTGTCCCTCGCCTCGTGTAAGGACAACGATGACGCCTACGAGCGCCCATCGATCTCGGTCACCCAGCTGACGAAGGACAGCAACGGCAATACCCTCATCGGCAAGGACGAGAGCACGGCCACGCTGCACATCCGTACCAACCGCTCTTGGACGGCTACCACCGCCCTCGACTGGCTGAGCATCAGCCCCGAGTCAGGGGACGCTGGCGAACGTGACGTCACGATCAAGGTCCTCAAGAACGCCTCAGGTGCCACCCGCCAAGGCCAATTCGCCTTCAAGGCTGGCAACGAGACCCTCTACTATACCATCACGCAGGCTGGCGACGGCTCTGCAGTCATCACCCCAGGTAAGGATCAGCCTACTCCTAACCTGCCCTCGAACCCCACGACGGTAGACGGCGCAGCACTCGCCGCCTTCATCGCAAAGTACGACAAGGGTCAGAGCGTCACGGTAGACGAAGAGACGACCTTCAAGGCCGTCCTCCTCTCCGACATCGCGGCCAACAATATGACCAGCCTCAAGAACATCGTCGTGCAGGCTGGCGAAGTCGGTATCACGCTTCGTCTGAATGCCAATGCCTCTAAGGACTGGCGTCCCGGTGCGGTCTTCACCATCAAGACCAAGGGTACGAAGGTCGGTCGCTACCAGGATGGCTCACTGCAGATCGACTATACGGGTCTGAATGATGCTGCCACCATGGTCACCCCCACGGGCGAAGTAGCAACGATCACACCTAAGGCTGTCACCTTCGCTGATATCTACGCAGGCAAGTACGACAACATCCTCGTGGCTGTCGATGGCGCTCAGTTCAAGACTCCTGGTAAGGAACTCAACCCCAACAAGCCTGCTCAGGGTAAGACGTCTGCAGGGAGCTACTTCAATGCGCTCACGGACTGCGCTACGCAGGTCACGGCAGGTGTATCTGATCTCTCGGTAGCTATCTCCTACTACTCGACCTTCAAGACGACGATCGCATCCGACAAGAATGGCCGCATCGTCGGTATCATCCAGCGCTCGGTGACAACGAACAAGAACTCTGGTCAGAGCACCAAGCACTACAACCTCTGGCCTCGTACGGCTGATGACCTCGCTGGTCTGACGGCTGAGCGCTGCACGGAGGGCACGCCCCCGACGCCTACACCATCACCCGATCCCACGCCTACGCCTACGCCTACTCCCACACCGACCCCTCCAGCTACCTCTGGTGATCTGATCATCTCGGCCTACATCGAGGGTCTCGGCAACGAGAAGTACATCCAGATCTCTAACCCCACAGATCAGGAGATCGACCTCAGCACTTACACGCTCCTCGTGAAGAACTTTGGTAAGGACAATAAGGCTACGGAGGGTAAGTTTGCAGAGAGCCGTATCGCTCTGACGGGCAAGCTCGCTGCAGGTGCTTCACTCGTCCTTCGCCACAAACAGGCTACAGTCTATACTGCTGGCACGGTCGCAGACTTCAGCTTCAATGGCAATGACCCCGTGGCTTTGCTGAAGGGTACAGTGACCATCGACCAGATCGGTAATGGTATGGAGACGGCTTGGATCGACAGCGACAAGAAGTTTGCTGGTGCCGACATCGTCCTCCATCGTATCGCCTCTATCAAGGTGCCTTCTGCGACCTTCTCTGCTGACCAGTGGGAGCGCGTCCCCATCACGAAGGAGAATCAGGATGCTACCATCAAGTCTTACCTCGGTAAGCGATAGCTCTGCCCCGTATGCAGAAGACGATTAAATCTCTTCGGATAAAGACCATCCTCATGGGGCTCGCCCTCATGGGGATGGCTTTCTCCAGCTGTACCACCGAGCGTGGCGACCACCCCGTTCGCACCTCCGACCGCCTCCAGCTCTCCCTCCCAGGCTCTTCGACCGACAAGATCAAGAGTGTACCCAAGGAAGGCTCGAACTTCTACATCAAGCTCCGTGCGGCCTCCGACTGGACGCTTACCGTCACACCCGAGGACGCAGCCTCATGGATTGAGCTCGAGCGAAGCAAGGGGAATGAGACATCCAGCACCTCGGTCTCCGTCTCGGTAAGTCAGAATCTCGGCGCCTCTCGCTCAGCGCAGATCATCGCGACCTCGGCGGGCGTTCGTGACACCCTCGTCATCAGCCAGCAGGGTATGGGTGAGGTCACCCCTACGCCATCCCCCATCCCCTCCCCTACGGGTGAGTATATCCTCGGTGATGCGACGATGCTCGAGGTACCCGCACTCCATGGTGGTAGTCAGAACTACTTCATCACGCACCGCGCTGGTGGTATCGTGAACTACTCCCTCGAGTACGACACCGACAAGCGTCACCCTCGCTTCGTCTGCTTCACCTTCGACAATACGACTTCGGCTCAATCCGTCAGACGTAGCGATGCTTGGCAGTGGGATCCCTATGTACCCCAGCGTTTCTCTACGGAGAATCTCTTCCGTGGGAGCGGATACGACCGTGGTCACATGGTAGCCTCCTCTGACCGCCTCTTCAGCGCCGAGGCCAATAGACAGACCTTCTACTACACGAATATGAGTCCTCAGCTCGGCGAGCTCAACCAGAAGTTCTGGTCAGACCTCGAGCAGAAAGTCCAGGCATGGGGGCGCAACTCCAAGCTCCGTGACGTCCTCTACGTCGCCAAGGGCGGGACGATCCGTGATGACCAGGTCGAGAGCAAGAAGGTCCGTGGTGTCATCGTCGTGCCTAAGTACTACTGGATGGCCCTCGTACTGAAGAAGGGCTCTACCTACCACGGCATCGGCTTCTTGGTCGAGCACCGCTTCTATAGGGCGGAGACCTCCATGCGCAGCGTCGCCCTCTCTATTGACGAGCTGGAGACCAAGCTTGGGATGGACCTCTTCCACAACTTCCCCGATGACATCGAGCAGCAGTTCGAAGCGGAATCCCCCGCTACGCCTGCTACGCTCAGCTACTGGCCCGGACTCTAAGTCAGACCATTAGCCCCATTCTCTACCGGCACCCGTCGACTGCTCCTGCGGTCGGCGGGTGTTGCCTTTTATACGAAGGGGAATGTGTAGCTTGGTGCAGGAGGCGTAGCAAGCACTATTGGGTTGTGAGCAATCCTATATTAGGTTGTTGCTCCGCGTAGGAATAAAAGTTGTGGACGAGTGGCAGAAAAGTTTGGGCTACGTACGTGGCTCTAATA
>ERZ773203.143-NODE-143-length-38811-cov-4.237512_pt1 | contig 38811 bp, 37 predicted proteins | sample MGYA00580529_ERZ773203 | MGnify/ENA primary metagenome ERZ773203 (study PRJEB29015, sample SAMEA2738176) | human oral metagenome | biome: human oral; feature: human-associated habitat; material: saliva | place: China | collected 2177 ... | reverse complement strand
CATAACGGCCGTTTTCGATACCGTTCAAACTGGATTTACCGCTGATGAGCAAGGAGGAATTGTTAAACATTTTCCGACCAGAAAACTGGAAGGAGATGCAGGAAACTATCGGTGATAGTGAGATTTACCTTGTAACCTCGAAAATGAATAAATATTATCTAGTTTCTACGGATGCTAAGTTAATTTTCATGAGTCGCTTGGAACAGATCCATAATGGCGCCACGCTCGCCACTTTGGATGAGTAACCATAGAGACATCGTCTAAGTTTTCTAACAAGAGCCCCTAAAGGATGGAGGCTCTTTTTTTATTTGATTTTTATTCAAAATATGTTAGAATCAGAATAGTAATTAAACCTAATTAAGTACTTTTAAAGCCGAAGATTGAAATTATAGCCGTTGATTCCCCTGAAGTTTGTGGGGGCTTACAGAAAGGAGCAAAATATGCTCATTAAATATAAAAACGAAAGGAACTAATGGTTATGAATAAAAATAATCTTGAAAATAGTGGAATATTTTTAAATTGGTATTTAACTTATCTGGATGATGATGCTATGGAAGGCGGACCAGACTTGATAAAATCTGATCAAATTCTCGAGCGAGCGCTAACTTTTAGAGAGCTAGATGATTATAGGTCCGAAGATGGATTTGTCGAGAAGATTGCACTAAATGGTGAATGTTTTTTCGCTAACGGAAGGATCCGGCCAGATTTAATGGGGCGAGAAAAATTTCACACCCAGATTCCGGAAATTATTTATCTGGAAGAAGTCCGTCTTAGTGCGGGACAAATTGAATATTTAATTCAGAAACTTCGTGAAGCAATTCGTTGTAATTCTGAGCTGGAGCCCTGGATGTGGACAGCTCTAGAGAATGACCTAGAAAAAGCGCGAAGTGGTCGAATTTACTGCGCGACTAGTCGCAGTGGTAAGAAAATCTTTTTATTCGAGTCACATCAAAAAATTATTTAATATAAAGATTTGTTGTGGTGACGATTGGGTTAGTAAGATTTTAAGAACATTTAAATTAAATTTAAGATAATTCAAGTAGTTAATTTATTAAATGATAAACTAATGTACGTTATGAAGAAAAATAGAACATTAAGTGAGGGATGTAAAAATGAAGAAGATAAATCGAAATTTTAAGGGCACCCAAGTTCAGCACAATATTAATTCAAGTTTAATTACAAAATCTTTGGTTTAAAAACTCTCTGAACAAATCAGGGAGTTTTTTTGGTAAAAATTTCCGCTTGATATTTATGATGAGCGGGCCGTGAATTTAAATTTGGTGTTAAAAAGCCCCGACAGAAATCGAGGCTTCATAGATAGAGATAATTCACTAACTTCAGGTTAAGTGAAATCTTTTTCTCTATCCGTGAAAATGTTGGGGAAATGCTCTATGATAAACTTTAGATCAATGAGGAAGTAATTGGTTGGATTGGCATATTTAGATAACTTGTACTTGTTGATTAATTTGCCGCCATTAACATAGATAGCAGCAAGAATTAGCCATCCTACTGGGTTTTCGTATTCTATGTTCTCGCAAAAAGATTTTTGAACTAATTGCTCAATATTACCGCCAGCTGGTAAAAAGCTTTTCCGAATAAACTGATCGAAGGTGTAGTCTTGATAATGGAATTCACGTTCAATCTCACTGAGTTTGACGTTATGGATGAAATCGTGTAGCGATACAGCTTTTGGTAGATCAGCCAGAGTTTTGCCAGAATCTAGACTAAGGTAACGACAGTAGTTAAGACGTATCCAGGGTTTAGTGTACTCACTAGGCTCGATACCAATACTTGACCATTTGTCAGGCGAAGAACTGACGATATCGTCGACAGTGCTTTTAATCGAAAAAAGTTTTATTTTATCGATAAACATGGTGGGAATAATCCTACTGATTATACTGCGAATTTGTTCTGAGGTAATACCAAGAGTATAAAAGAAGCTGAGTATCTTAAATATGTTATCTGGATACTCTGCATTACTCAAGATATAATCTTCAGATAATTCAAAGGCGGTTTGTACGGAAACGCCATTAATGATCAAGTTATTAATCTCGTCGAGTGAACAAGTCTCGAGATTATAATGACGAGCAATTTGGTCCATATCGGCATCTTGTGAATGCAGATATTGTAAATCTACCTTGTCTGATTCGATCTTTTCTTTTCTAAAAATATTCATGATACCCCCTTTTTAAAGAGCTCGCAAAATTTGCGCGAGCTAAACTTAAGTTTAACGAATATATTATGGCATTAAGATTATATTTTGTCAATATAACCGTTAAAGTCCAGGACCTTTGCAATAAAATCTTGCATAAAAATAAGGTAGCTCTAAGCTTATTTCTAGGAACTTATCAAGAATGCTATAATATGAAGCATGATAGTCGTTACTGCTGGACGAAAATATATCGATATCGACGCTTATGCGAGCATGATTGCTTATAGAGAATTGCTTAGGGCGACGACCGATAAGAAAGCATTAGCAATCTCTACTTCAAAAATGAACCAAACTGTACCGCCGATGTTGCGTAGCTTGAAATATGCGCTAGATAAACCAGTAAACACAGAAAAAGCAAAATTCGTGCTACTGGACGTCTCAAATCCAGATTTCTTTGATATCTTCGTTGATCCAAATCGCATCATTGAGGTCGTCGACCATCATCCAGGCTACGAAGAATATTGGCGCCAGAATAAAGCCGTAAAGAGTCAAATAGAAGTAATTGGCGCAGTTTGCACACAGGTCTACGAACGCTTTATTGAAGCCGACAAAGCGGATTTACTAGATCAAGATTTATGTAAATTACTCATAGCTGGAATTTTAGATAATACCATCAATTTGAGATCCAAAATTACTACAGAACGCGATAAAAAAGCTTATACGGAGCTAAAGAAACTCGGTGGACTAACAGATGATTTTGGCCGAGAATATTTCAGGGCTTGCGAAAGCGAACAGATGAAAGACCTAAAAACTGCAATCATGAACGACATGAAAATAGAATGGGTTAGTCCATTACTTCCCGAGGCAATTGGCCAGATAATTTTATTTAATCGAGATAGAATTACAGAAGAATTATTAAATGAAGTTTTTGCCAACTTCGATAAGTGGATGATAAATATCATCTCCCTTGAGGATGGGCGGAGCTATCTTTACTGTGACAGCAAAGAAACGCAATCTGGACTAGAAAAACTGTTTGACACAAAAAGCAGCCACGAAAATCTTGTAGTGCTTAATGATTTTATATTGAGAAAAGAAATCCTAAAGCGCGCAATTGAGTTTAAAGATTAGAACGTGTTCGCCGGTAAGCCCCAATAATATAGAATATGACAGAGTGTGAGGTAGAAGAATTGATTCAAAAATTTCATAGAGTTTTGGAGTCAGATTTTCCTGAATGGTTGCAGGAGTATACTGAAACGCCGGCTTTACAGAAGCAGAAATATATAAGTACGACCTGCGGTACGATTTATTCGGATTTATTTGAGAGCCAGAGATTTTATTCAAGTTTAGATCACGCAATAGGGGTAGCCTTGGTGGTCTGGCATTTTACTCACGATAAAAAACAGACTTTGGCGGGGCTTTTTCATGATATTGCGACCCCAGTTTTTAAGCATTGCGTGGATTTTATGAATGGTGACCAACTAGCACAGGAATCGACAGAGGATTTGACGACAGAGATGATTGCAGGGTCGCCGGAAATTAGTCGCCTACTTAAGCGGGATGGTATTTTAATTTCTGAGGTGGATAATTGCCACCTTTATCCGATTGCAGATAACGATACGCCGAAATTATCGGCAGATCGTTTGGAATATTCACTGGCAAATATGTTCTTTGCGTATGGGGTGGCAGATTTGGTAGAAATTCGTGAAATGTATGCGGATATTGTGATGCAATCAGACGAAAATGGGGTGAAAGAATTGGGATTTCAAACGAAAAAAATCGCACGAAAATTTGTTAAACTAACTTCGCAATTGTCTCTATTTTATCGTGAAGATCGAACACGCTACTCAATGCAGTTGATTGCGGATATTTTGAAGAAAATGAGTGAATCTGGAAGGATTTCGGTAGCGGATTTGTATCAATTAAAAGAATCGGAAGTGATTGAAATGATTTTAGCCTCAGATTATGGTAACGCTTTTTCAACTTGGCAGAAGGCAAAGAAAATAAAGAAGGCAAAAAGTTTTGAAGAATGTCCAGAGGGAGTATATGTAGTGAATTGCCAGGCGAAAGTGCGCTATATTGACCCACTGTGGCAAGGCGAGCGGATGTCGAAAGCTTGTAAAATTGCAAAGGGTTATATCGAGAAAAATTTGGCCTATAAAATGGAGGGATATCTGTATCTGCCAGAGGTAAAATTAACATAACAGATGGATATCTGTATTTTTCGGGGGTAAAATTAATATAAAAAAGCCCCGGTAACTGCCGGAGCTTTGTGGTTAGAGAATTGTTGCAAGAGTTAACTTTCTTGCTCCATTGAGAACTGTTCGATGAAGTCCTTGGTGAGATAATATTCCTCACTAGTGTATTTCGAGGTGTCGCCAAATTCGAGGAGCTTTTTCCGATCAATCAATCTACTACCATAGCTGCTGATGGCAGCTAGGGTGAACCAATCAACTGGATTATCATACTGCAGCTTCGAACGCAGAGCACTCTTAGCAAGGTCTTCAATATCACCTTTAGCTGGCAAGAAATTGTATCTGATAAACTGATGAAAATTCATGCCACGGCGGTCGAATTCGTATACGATATACTGAATGTCGATGCAGTGAATGAAATCTTTTACGGATACCGCTTCTGGTAGCTTAGATAAGGTATCGTCATCATCAATTCCGAGATAATCATCACAATTCAGGACGATCCAGGGTTTAACGTAATTGAGACAATCAATACCGATATCAAACCAGACATTACGGCCATCATCATTTACTATATCATCGATGAGGTTAGCTACAATTGGAAGCTTGGACTCTTCAATGAATTTAACTGGGATAATCTCATGCATGAATTTGGAAATTTGCTCTTCAGTGATTCCATGTGAATGGAAGAAGTGAAGAATTTTGCATAGACCATCTGGATCACCTACATAGCTAATCATATAGTCTCTAGATAATTCAAACATGGTCTGAGCAGAAACGCCGTTGATAATTAGATCATTGATTTGGTCGAGTGACTGAATTTCGAGTCGACCACGACGAACCAGTTTATTCATATCAGCATTCAAAGAATGAAGTCGATGTAGATCTTCGAAATCAATTATTCCGGCAACCGAACTAGCAATTCGATTAATGTCTAAGTGCGCGCCAGCATTTTGGAGTGTATCAAACTGCTCAATGACATCCATTGGGTTCATAATCTGCACAATCTCCGCTAGGTCAATTCCAGCGGCATGTATTTTTCGCCAATTTTTGGCAAGGAAGTTTTGAGCGGATGCGATTTTTTTCTCATCTTCTGAGGTGGTAATCGCGCGCTCAGCTGCCTGAAAATCATTACGCCAGACGGATTCTCTGAATTTTTCGCGAGCGATTAATACAGAGTACTTCAAAGAGTATAATTTACTAATGATATTCATAATTCCCCTTTCTTTTAAAGAGCTCGCAAAAAATTGCGCGAGCTAAACCTAGGTTTAACGTCTATATTATGGCAGAGTATCTGGTTTTTGTCAAGGTGCTGCACTTGAGAGGTTAGAGTAGGTTTTGTATCTGGAAAATCGAGAAATATATTCCTCGGCTAGCAGCTGGATTTGCGAGATTTGGCAGGCGATGTGGTTTACATTGACACATTAGCATAAGTATGTTAAAATATATTAATTAGCATTATCGCTAAGTGGTAGACCTCGTAACGTATGTCGGGGTGGTTCTTTAATAGGAGGTGTTTGTATGAACAGTGCAGCAAGAAATGATAATTCATTGGTATTTGAGGTGATGAATGGTCCGAGTCGGGACCGGATTCACAGCGCAAATATGTATGCCTTTGATCAGAATATTTCTATCGATCTGGAGTTTAAGGTGGTTTTTTCGAAACGAGAAAATCCAGCTGGTGGAACGACTCGCGAATTTATGGCACTGAAAAATGTGCAGATTCTCGGGGTAGTCCATACCGATCGAACAGGATATGATTTTAATATTCAAGGAACTTGTGATGCGGACATCAAGACGCCGGCGGGCAAATGTAATACTTATCGGAATTTTCGATTTACGATGGATTACAACTCGAAGCTCCGAATCGGGACGCTGAGATTAAAGCCAATGAGGTTTTAGGCGATACTTGGTTTCACGAATTATTCTTGACGTTAGTAGTTTCTATTTTTAAGAGTTTGATACTCAGAAAGGTGGGGGAGATGATTAAAAATTACTTATCGCATGTCTGTCGGATTTTGGATGACAATGATGAAATACTGACGACGTATCAACCAGAGGAGGGGACGATTGAAATTGAGGTAAAAAGTATACTACGAGAACATATCGGAGTAGTGCCAATTTTCCAAATAGCGTTCTTGCAAATGGTAGGTCTGCCAAGTTATGAAGAGGGAGTGTTTTACATTGTCAAGCCAACTATGGTGCGCGCAGCCAAGGACCTGGGTCGAACGATTGACGATCTGTTTCTGCCAGTGTTTCCAGTTACGGATGACGAGGGGGCGCTGATTGGTTTTAGAGGGCTAGCTCCTGCACGTGACTTATAAGACATTCACCTTCGGGCTCGGATTTATTCCGGGCCTTTTTTAATGAAAAAATCCCCGGCGAACCGAGGATTTTGGGTGATGAAAGAGGAATGGAGCTTTAAGGGAGGTCTAGATTTTACGGAAATTAGGAATTAAGAATTTAACATTAGACATTAGGCTTCTTTCTGATTAAGAATTTTAGCGTATTCAATACGCTCATTTTTCGATAAATCACATTGCTTAAAGAGTTCTATGAGATTCTCGCGATTAATATTGGTGGCACCATATTTAAGCAAGGTAACGCCAATTCGAAGTTTATCTTTTGATGTACAGTAGAAATCAAAATCTTCATGTTCAAACTTATCAGCTAGTAGATCAATGACTCCACCAGATGCGAGATAATTTTTGGTAAGAAAATTCTCAAAATTGTGAGAATCTTTACGATTGACGAAGAGAATCTGTCGAAAAAGAAGACAATCGAAAAACTGAGCGATGGTGATGGTGGGTGGTAACTTTTTGAGGTTAGGTTCTATTGATGTAAAATCTATCAAGTTGCAATTAACCCAAATTGGTCGATAATCGTCGAGATTGATACCGAAGATGGTCCAATCGAGCGGATCAGCGGCTATGATACTGTCAAGAATTTTTTCAGTGAGGTGATCTTTAATCCAGGCTGCAATGAGGCCGGGTGAAAGATTCTGCTGATAGAAAAAATGCAGTAGACAGTAAATACTGGCAGGATTTAGAGATTCCTTGACGAGGAGCTGGTTGGCCATCACGAAAATTGTCGTGAGGTTGACGCCGAGGATACGCATTTCCGCGCATTGGACTTCGAGATCATGCTTAGTTTCTATCCTATAGCAGTTCATGGCAATAGTGTCGATATCGACACCGCGTTGCTGAAATTTTTTGAGGTTTTTAAGGACAAATCCACGGCTTTTAACTTGAATTAACTGATACATTAATTCATAAGAATTGACATTGATTTTAGAGGCTTTGACTTTGTCATAGTGACGCCAGATGTAGCTGGGGCTAAGTAGTTCCCTAACCTCGCTGGGGTTGGCGCCGGCTGCTAGAAGTTCAGACCAGATGGTTTGTGAAATTCGATAAACTCGGCCGCGCTCCACTTTGGTGCGGGCAAGTGTCATGGCAGCGTAAAGCGCATCGTGTAACTCAAGATAGCGCTTGACATAGGCGGGAGTACAACAGACTTTGGGCAGTTCCTGGAAACTGGATTCCGCGATTTGAAGCATAATTTGGAATTTTTGACTCATATTTTCCCCTTTCATTTTGTAAAAGAACGTGCAATAGATACAAAGTTGATTATATTATCATATCATAGTTTGGTTTTGTCAAAAATACCGTATAAGCAAAAAGCCCCGACTGGCTGTCGGGGTACTTTTCGCTCTTAAAATAATTAAGAACGGTTATTTTAAGAAAGAAATACAATTTAAGCATTATCATTTATTGTTTGAGCAATTTGCTGATAAGCTGGTTATCGTAGTTTTGACATTCGAAGTAGTCATACCAATTTTCAGCAACACTATCAGTCAGCTGACTTACGTCAACTAAGCTGAGGTATCTTGCTGGATCAATAATATCGACAGATGCTCCTGCCCAAACAAGATCAAGCATGGCGTCAGAATCAGACGGATTACTTGAATAGCCTATTTCATCCATGAACTTCTTAGCTAGAGTATCTATGCTCTCTCCCACTTTGAGATAGTTAGAGATGAAAGTTCCAAAGCCATAAAGTGAGCAGTTGTTAATAATGTTTTTCATTGAGAAGAAATTAATAAGCATGTCTACACTAATTTTGTTCGGCAGCTCGGAGAGCTCTTTCTCATTAAAGTATTCATAGCAATTAGTGTCAAGCCAACAGTCGAAAGTATGATCATCCTCCATATCAAACTCTTTATAGAAATCTGAATCAGAGCGGACGATATAATCTACCATTTTGCTATTTGCGTGCTCCTCAAGCCATTCCGTAACATTGGCCTTCGGAAGACCATGGTCGTAAAGCCAAGTCAGAACTTCTACTTGTTCCTCCGGCCGGTCTTCACGGCTTTCAAGCCAATCAGAAATCAGTTCAAGAACTTTTTCTGCACTAATTCCCTTAGCAAGAAGCTCTTCCAAATTATCGGTGTTGAAAAGATTGCAATAGTAATCGCAGTAGCATCTATCAGCCAAAAGATCTGGCGAAATTCCGCGATTTACTAGCTTATCCCAATTCTCCTTAGTGAAATTTTTGTCAAAAAACTTTCCACTAAAGTCGGAAAACAGTTTAGTCATGTCAATCTTGGCGCCATTCGCGATCAGTTCATCGTAGTGCTCCCAGATGTCTTCCGGTGACATCATCTTGATTATTGCATTCGCATCGAATCCTGCTTTCAAAAACTTTCGCCAGTTTTTGTGCATTTTGTAGTTAGTGTCTTCGATGCTGAAGTCATCATTAGGGTTAAAATTATCCACGATAATATCGAACATTACCTGCAATTCTGCGTTTGTCATAGTACTTATCTCCTTTTCTGTAATGTGGTCGTTTTTAACGACATTGTCTAATTTTTCTCAAGAGTTCACCATTTGTAGCAATGTATAAAAGAAATCTATAGAAAATTTTAGGTAAAGCCTAAAATTAAATAGGAAATAAGGGGCAAAAAGCCCAGAATATAACAATTCTCCTTTCTTAAAATTTTTAATGTACTCACCTTCTTGGTGTTAGACTCGAGTTAAATACTCAGGACTATTACATTATAGCATAAGTAGTTTAAGTAGTCAATATACGCTATTATTTTTCTTATAAAATGCAAATATTATTTCTACTAGTAAAAATGTTTATAACGGATAGTTGTGGGTCTTACTGCGCGATTAAGGTGTATTGACAAATAATATAGTTTGTATTATAATAATTTCTGTTCTATAAGGATGCACATTTTAGAAAGGGGGTGGTTTTATGAAGCTGACACTCAAAGATTTTATTCTCGACTGGAATAAGTCACACAATCGCTTTTCCTTTTGGTTTCACGAAATTCCTGGTATGGATCGTCCTACTGAAGTAGGGGTTCGTTATTCGGCGGCTAAATATCAGAAATTCTACTCTGCCGATGAATGGAATAGATTGAGGGATATTGTTGATGCAAGATCGCACGGTACGATGTATGTAGTAACCGACGAATATCTCTACAAGAGAGGAATCGTCGATATTAAAGTCGCGTCATCAAACCATAATTATCAGGAACGGCATGTCATTGGTGTCCTTAGATGGATTGGAGAAGAGTTTTTCCTTAAACAGGACAAGAGTGAGTAGAGATGCCTAAGGGCTCGCTTTTAACGGCGAGCCATTTTTTCTTTTTTTATAATATAATTAAGGGCAATAAGTGTTTATTTGGAGGTATTGTATGTTTAACCCGAATGCGTCGAAAACAAAAACAGAATACGGGCGTATAGAAAACACCTTGGCTGATATGACGCCGAACCCACGCCATTTTGAGGGGTCGACTTATCCGACTGATGATGTCAGAAAAGATCTAAAATTGCTTGATGATTTTAAGCATACACCGGAATACAAAAGAGTTGGAGAACGTTCTGATGCAAAACTGCTAGAAAAAACTTTTATAGACATGGTAGAGCGTGGTGACTGGTTTAGCGAAGAAGATTCTTATGGTGATGACCTAGACTATCGGGCATTAGTTACATTCCCTACTGCCGAAGTAGACGATGTTTTTAATCATATCGATGTAATTGGCATGATTAGCAATGAGACTACTAATCATGAAACGCTCCCATTTGCAATTGATTTAACCTATAATACCGATAACGATAAAATGAGCCAGAAATTCAAATGGAAACATGCCTATGGAAAGAGAGATAAGGCGCCAGATGAAGCATCGGAATTTGGGGAAAGTTTCGTTACTAAAGACTATTTTGGTAACGACATAATTATGACTAAAGCTCTGCCATTGAAGTTTCGGTATGGCTTGAAGATTCCTGGATTTGCTTCTGCTAAATATTTTGAAGACAAAAATAGCCCCTGGGATCCTATGCATAAGAAAGGACGAATTGAAGTAATGCCTAGATTCATTGTGGGTTATTCAACGGATATTGCCGATGTCCTCTCTCGTGGTATGCCAACGGATGAGTATAGAAAGAAATATGGTGAAGTTTCATATCGGAAAAAAGAGTCAACATATATATATGCTGAAATGTGTGCAAAATGGTGTACATTATTTGAATGCTCTGAACAAGCTTCAAATATTCGTTATATGCTAGAAAATATGGATCCTGAAGAAGTAAAATGGATGCAGGAAGATGAGCTTGAAGAGGCTAAGAAACAGATTGTGGCGATGAGTTCATATTTCGATAGAGCCATCCAATTAGCAACCGAGAAAGCTCAATCTGATCCGAATGAAATGGCTGCCATGAAATATGCTGACAGAGATATAGTTCGTCAAGCGATTAATTATCATAGTAATGATACTTTTAGATATAGAAATTGAAAAAATACCCCCTACGGATAAAGTAGGGGGTAGCTTGATTATGAAATTTTTTACCTTAGGAGTTCATGGCGACGATAGCTTTTAGTCTCCTTATGAGACTTTCAAGTTGATGCTTAAGATCCTTCGGTATTGGTTCATTTTTGATAAGATCAAAAACGGTACGATAGTACCAGAGAATATCCCACTTTGAAGCATTGAAACGCTGCCAAATCTCATCACCAAACTGATGATAATCATTCAAGATATCGATGAGATTATGAATTTTATCGGCGGTAGCAACTAGATAAGCTTCAATATAATAGGAATTGCTGAGACGCTTCAGGTAACTTTGCTTGCGGTCTTTCCAGGGGAGTTTGGGTTGACCGGCGGTTTTGGGCTCGGAGACATCTTTGACGATGTCAGTAATCTCGTCTCCAAAATCGCGTCGCATATCGATCTCAGAATAGATGGCTGGATCGACATCCTCGAGGATGTCATGTAGGATCCCGGCAACAATTGCTGCTTCTTTATCAGTATATTGACTAATAATCATGCCGACGGCGACAGGGTGGGAAATATATGGGATATCGGTTCCCTTGCGGTTTTGATTCCGGTGCGCCTTGGCGGCAACTTTAAGTGCAAGATTAATTTTGTCAGTAAACATAGATTCACCTAACCTTTCGTAATGTGTGTGCGGGTGAGTGCGGAGTGTCTGCTTCGGTAAAAATTTCTCAAATTTGTAAGGTGCAATAAATTCACCTCTCCGAAGAGAGGTGAAGGTGTGTAGTAAATTTTTTCGTAAACCTAAACATCTTTTACTTCGGGTTCACGATACCAGATGATGCCAGATTTTTCAGAGACAGGGATTTCTAAGCATTGCTCTTTAAAATCCATATAGGTTGAAACTGTCCATTTAGTAGGTGATCCAGTGAAAGTAATAGAAGCGGCAGTAAGCCATACTAAAAGACCGAACTCATCTGCGTCGGGCATTACACCGATAAAGCGCCTCTTATCACATATGTCTTGGAATGACGGCCGGTCGGTCTCTTGGATTTTTTGCCAACCGTTGTACTCGAGGATTTCACCCCAGTGTTTAGCATCGAAGCGATGCTCTCCGGGTTTGCGCGGCCCTGGTTTAGGTAATTTTGGTGAACTTCCGCAGTATTTTTTCATCATCCAGGCTACATAACTAGTGCTACGGCGAATGACAAAACCGCTAGAATCGGTAATTAGGGTGTAAAAATTACCGTCGGATTCCTGCCAATTAGCGAATTTTGGATTAGCATATGGATATTCTTCGGCGCCAGACTCCATGATGGAACGATAGACGTGGCGACAGATTACGCGAATAATCCGATTAGGCTGCCAGGCGGCGCAAGATTGTCTTGCGAAAAAATTTGCTACTTTGATCTTATTAAATGTGCTCATGATTTCCCTCCTTCATGCTGTATGGGAAAATACCCAATATTTATATTATACAATGAAGAGTGCGGTGTGTCAATTTTTGGCCTGAGTTAACACAGTATATAAATATTTCGATTAAAATTTAAAGATTCGTAAATATGGTATATTGTAATTAATATGAACTTAAGGGAAGCTAAAACCTACATCTATATTGATGTTAGTAACATCCGTCACGCCTGCCTTTGGAGCTGTGGTTTTGTTCTTGATTTTGTTAAATTATATAACTATCTTAAAGAGAAATATCCGAATGTTCAGGAAATTCGTTATTATGAGGGGATATCTTCTAGTGATAATAAGAAAATGAAGCATTTTCGATTTTTGAGTGAAAAAGTTGGATATAAGATTTGCTCACTTTCTAGAAAAAGCTATATTGAACCACCAAAGTACGAAAAATATAGATGCGCGAATTGCGGGTCTCTAAATAGCATAAAAGTACTTTCGAAAAATGTGAAATTAAAATCGAATATTGATGTTTATTTGACATCGGATCTGCTTGAGTGTATTGCAAGATCTAAGGACCCAATTAATATCATAATCCTTTCTTGTGATGGAGATTATGCCGAAGCAATTAAGACAACTCTTCGGTTGAGTCCCGATTCTTGTGTAACGGTTTTAGCCACACCAGTAACAGAAGCAAAAAATTGTCTATCGGTTAGATTAAAACAACTTAGTCGTGAGCTTGATCGAAGTAATTATAAATTATCAAATATAAATAATATTAGAGATTATATTTCTCAGTCTTTTGAGAGTGGTAAGAATAAATTGAAAAATAATTAAGGATATTTTTAGAATCGAGCAACCCGCCATTTCTGGCGGGTTCTCATGAAGATAGCACCGAAGTGGTATCTCCGACGTTGGAGTTTCTTACTCCGATGTCTTTATATTATCACATATTGAAGAAAAATTCAATCTAGGTTTTTATAGTGTTACATCCGATGTAAAGCGGGGTAGAGGCTTATGATATAATAAAAATATGGCTCATACTTTATGTACTAACAAACATAGTATGTGGAACGGCGATGAAAAAGTTTGCGTCGAAGCTTATCCTGTTGAATTTGTTAAGCAAATATCGGAGGAAAATCCTGATAGAAAATTTGGCGATAAAGATAACGACTATTCCTTGTTGGTGGATATTTATGATTCTTGCCCAGAAAATGAACCAGAAATATGGCGATGTATGGAATGTCTAAGTCTAGCGATTTTCTTTCATGACGGTGATTATAAAACAAAAAAACGCTATGATTATGTGATTGATGATATGGAAAATTTGCCAGACAAAACGATTTATTCAAAATGGGGAGAGTATTTTGCTGAAAATTACGATGCTTTTGAAGAGCATCACGAAAACTTAAAAAATAAAAACTTATCACCATACGAATCATTTGAGAGATTTCATAAAGAATCAGATAAATTAAACTTTGCATACGTAAGTGACGATAAGACAAAAATTGTTGTGACCGATAATGACTATATTCCAATTCGTCTTTATAGATTGAAATGGAAGATTGAATTTTTGGAAAAAAGATAAATTTGAGTAAGTTTTAGTCGCTTAATGTACTCTGTGCACAGGCGTCTGATTCGAACGGAGACTAATCATTTCGAAAATTAACGAAATGAACATATGATTTATCCATTAGAAATCATCCGCAAGCACATTATTTTACGCAGACTCAGTCGCGAGCGTTCACGAAATAAGTAACATCTGCTATAATGAAAATATAAGTCAGCCCCTCCACATGGTTTCGGCTATATGTGGTAATCGGGCTAATTTTTTGTGCATAACCACTGTTATTACATACGTTTTTATGGTATAATATATGCATGGACGACACACCCAGTTGCCCAAAATGCGGCGCAGAAATGAAGAAGCGTATGGCGCGAAAAGGGTCAAACGCCGGTAGGTATTTTTATGGGTGTAGTCGATGGCCTAATTGTAATGGAATAATCAACATAAATGGAGATACTTGGACTCCGGGAAGGCCATCTCTTTCAAAACCGAAAGTCCCATATGGCGGCAATGATACCGAAGATCCAGGCGACAACAGGCCTTATACTAATATAGCGGCACTTAATTTCCCTATCGATCTTGAGGCTAGATCTAGAGCTGGCGGCTTTAAGACAGTTTTTATTGATGGCTTGGCACTACCAAAAAACTTTTTCGGAATGTTTAATGATGACGACGAATACAGAAAAAGCGTCGAGTCATTCGCTAAATGGCGCATAGACTTTACGCCTAGCGGCAACCAGGCATTATCCGAAAAAGAAATGTCCATCATCTCGGTTATCGAAAAGATCATCAACCGAGGAAGATTAACGCGCCTTTCTGAAAGTTTGGAAAACGTAGTACTTAAGGCCACAAGATCTAAAGACTATGGCGATTATGACAAAGAAATAGCACTTACGTCATTAAAAGATTATCATTTGCCTAATATCCCTAATGAATGGCACGATGGCGCAAAACGCGGCGACCTTGATGGTATGACCGCTGAGGAGTATTTCTACAAGAAGATTTTCGTAGAGACGGTCGGTGAGGACCATGCAAAGGATGCCTTGCCGCAGGTGCTTTTCAAAAGCTTAGTTATCGATAAGACTGATGTTAACGACGGAATCCTTTCCCAGAGGGTAGATTTTCTTATTACTCATGAGTGTGATTCTATTGCCGTCGAAATCGACGATCCCACTCATTCGAACCACAAGCAGAAAGACGATGAACGCGACGCGATACTCGAGAAGAATGGCCTTTCGGTATATAGGATAAACGTAGAGGATCTTGCTAGTGGCGGTGGCTCAGTTCCTGCATTGACCGAAAAGCTCGAAGAGATGTATGGGAACGCAGTAGACACTGATGAAATATATGAGTCTCTAATTGGCACTAAGTTAGCGCATCAATTCCAGTTAATATTAATAGAGCTCGTAAAACATGGAAAGCTCAAGTATGGTGAGAGAGCGCGAATCGCTTTTGATTCAAAGAATATTCCTAACGTTTTAGAGAAGACACAAAAACAAATTCTAGAAGCGGCGCTTAAAGATCTTCAAGAATTATCACATAACATCTCCAAACTTTACCAGACCACTAGCTGTGCATTTGACGGAATAACAATAGTAGACAGTAAGGCTGATTACCTTATCACGGTTAATGACAACTACGACTATAAACAGAATAGCATTATCTATATTCAGGATATTAGCTATCCGCTACCTATTCAGCAGAATAAGTTTTCTAAAATAACGAAACAAAGTCTAATTGCAGACGAGAAAGCACTATGCTTTGTATTAAACTACATCTATCGTTTCGATAGCTTCAGACCAAATCAAATTGACGGTATTAGGCAAACCATCGAAGGAAACGACTCCATTGTTCTTCTTCCGACTGGCTCAGGTAAATCTGTAGTATATCAATTGTTATCATATATTATGCCCGGTACAGTGATTGTCATAGATCCTATAACGTCATTGATTGAAGACCAGGTAGACAACTTAGTTCGCATGGGCACAGACAGAGTGCTGGGTATTACTGCTAGTACGAAGAACAAAGGTTTCTTGCAACGTGCAATGGAATCCGGCCATTTCAATTTAGTATTCATGTCACCTGAGCGCTTGCAAATTGATGGATTCCGAGAGGCATTGCGTAAACTATGCTCATGGAGCTTGATCCCAGTTTGTGCGATCGACGAGGCCCACTGCGTCTCAGAATGGGGCCACGACTTTAGGACGTCATATCTAAACTTAGCCAATACGTGTCGCAACCTACTAAAAACCCATCATGGTTCTCCTTGCATCCTAGCGCTAACTGGTACTGCATCCGAGGCAGTCCTTAGAGATATGGAACGCGATCTTGGCATTAACGACGGCTATGTGATCCGTCCAGATTCGTTCGACCGAAAAGAGATCGAGTTTATAATCGTCTCCGCGCAATCAGGCATGAAGAATGCCGCTCTAGAGCGAATAATTGTAAATGATTTACCATCCAAATTTGGTATGGATTTTGACGAGTTCTATGAAACTAACGGCGATAAAACGATGTCCGGCATCATCTTCTGTCCTCATATTGGCGGCAAATACGGGATCATGCAGATCCTTTCCGATATGGACAGTCTCGGGATTGACACAAAGGAATATTCTGGCTCAAGGCCAAAGAATAGCCCAATGTCCGATTCTGAATGGGCAGATCATAAAACAACCGTTGCAAAACAATATAAAGATAACTCATTCCCGCTACTTGCCGCCACTAACTCATTCGGTATGGGCATCGATAAGCCAAATATTCGTTATACGATTCACTATGGGCTTCCTCGATCTATTGAGTCTTATTATCAAGAGGCCGGACGTGCAGGCCGTGATCGCGGACAAGCTTACAGCTACGTAATCGTCTCTAATGATTATCCAGACCACAACAAACGCCTACTTGGTCCTTCCTCGTCTCTTGATGATATGAAAAGAAGTATGGATGAACATAAGTGGAGTGGTGACGATGTTGATAGGATGCTATTCTTCCATACTGATTCTTTCGGTGGCGTCGAAGATGAACTTATGGAAGCACGAAATGTACTAGAGAAAATCGGGGACATTAGTAAAGCCCGTTTTGTGACAATTTCAAGTTTCCAAAACGATCGCGAAAAAGTTGAAAAAGTAATATACCGTCTCTCTATTCTTGGAGTTGTAGAAGACTATACGATAGAATTCTCGTCTAATGAGTTTAATATTACTCTAAACGATTTCGACAAGGATTCTATCGTAAAAAACTATGGTATTTACGTGCGCGGATATCAAGATGATGATAACTTTGTTTGTAATGCCGAGTCATCAATTGAAGATATTGATGAAGACGATCCTACAGAATTCGTGCTAGAAGCTCTCAATGTTCTTCTTCGCGAATTTGTCTATAATATCATTGAACGTAGCCGCAGAAGCGCAATTGAGCAACTCCTCGAAGTAACAACGAATGCTTCGAAGATTACTGATGAGAAGTCGCGCAGTAAAATGGTCCGTGAGGAAATTCTAAGATATCTCGGAAATACCCAAGTAGACCTGGTTAAGAAGATTAGTGATAACCCTGGCGATCTAAATCAGATTAAACAACTCGTAGACAAACTGTCGTCTAAAAAACAGCAAGACCTATATGCAGAGGTCGGCCGCGCTTTGCAAGCCTATCCGCAACATCCAGGTCTACTGCTCAGCCGCGCCTATATACGTATTCTTAGCGGAGTCGAGGATGTCAATGAAATAGCTGATATGATTTCAGCGGTAATAGGATTTGGTTCAGAGCTTTATCGTATTGATAAAAACCAAATTATAACAACTATATCTAACGTAATAAATGTACTTAGTAAGAACGATAAGCAGAATTATGCCGAGCTAGTTAATATGATTTTCCAAGATGCAAAAATTGACGAAGAAATACGAAACGGCATTGAAGAAAAAGTGCCAGATGAGTTTAAGTCTATAGTACTCCTCAACCGTATTAATAAGACAATGACACAATTAAATACCATAGGAAAGGATAATATATGGTAAGCGATATAAAAAGTATCGATGACCAAGTGAAAGCTCTGGTCGATAATATTAAAAAATTGCAAGACGAAATCAAGACATATCAGTCTGGGTACAAGGCTTTTGAGACGGCAAGTACCGCTCTTGGATTATTAGCAAAAACTCAAGGTGGTCTTTCCGATTCGTTAGTAAGTAGCTTAAAAACACTTGAGAAGATAGATGCTGTTGCCATTATGAAGAAAATCGATGAGACTGCTGATAAGCTATCCAGCACGGTGCCATCCATCGAAAAACTCGCAAAAGATATTATGAAGAAAATCGATGAGACTGCTGATAAGCTATCCAGCACGGTACCATCCATCGAAAAAATCGTAAAAGATATGAACTTCAAAGAAGAAGTAGCGGAGCTAAAGAAGCAAAACATGCAAATAGCAAAACAGCTCGCTTCCCTAAATGCTCGTCTCGATGAGGGCGTAGCTGTCAAAAAGAAGAAATGGTTCGCATAAGTCTCGGGAGTTAAGAATGTATGAAGACGACATGGATGCCTACTATGTCTTAGGGATGCCGATCGCGAAAACTGCTACGCTGACTACTCCAGCGGCAAAAAACCAGAAATGAATTGTGAATACTCTACTGGAACTAGTTCGTCGAAATCATCTAGCCAAAGTGATACGATCAAATACTGATCTGAGATTAAATATTAATCGTGCGCCAGAAGATCTGCAAAGCACGCTATCGTAAGAGTTAGTAGTGACGCTAATGGTATAATAGTATTATGAATGCTAGTCAAAACAAGTATCCGTCAGTTGTCTTAGGACTTGGCAAGGACGGCAATGAAATAACTCATACATTTGGTCCAAGAGAAGCGGTTGCTCTTATGGCTGGGACTTGCGGTAATGGGCGCTCAGTATTAATTAATCGAATGCTTACGCAACTTATTACGAAATATTTTTCTGACGGAATTCAATTCATTATTGCCGATACGATAGGAATATCTTTTAATAGCTACAAAGGCTTGCCATGTCTAATAAGAGATCCTTTAACGAGGCCGGAAGAAATCCGTGAAGCGATGGAATGGATTTTAGCGGAAAACGAACGTAGGATCGCTAGTATTAAAGAAAGTGATGATAAGAAAAAAGCGATCGAGAATTTCCCCGCTATTATTTTCGTAATTGATGAATACTCCTATCTATTCAAAAGAGGGGTATTTGAGACAACAGACATGTGGTCATTCCTGTATAATTTTGTAAAACTCAGCAGATATACGAATACCCACGTAATACTCTCGACACAAAGACGCGAAAAGGAATTTATTGATACGCTTAATCTAAGCTATATGGATACCAGAATGATTTTCCACTGCCTAGATGAAAGAGAATCTGAAAGATTAATATCCTCACCCGATGCGGTAAATCTCAAACAAGGTGAACTTCTATATATGAAAAGAGGCATGAATGAGCCAGTTTTCTGTAGTTTCGAGAATTTTACCGATAAAGACGTTAAAGAGCTAATCAAATCCAATAATCTGGTTAATCTTGGCGAAGAATAGTATGCAAGATCTATATAGTCTAGATAGATTTATAAACGCTCAAGAAGAAAACTTTGAGCAGGCTTTGGCTGAAATAAAAAATGGCCAAAAAGAATCTCACTGGATTTGGTATATATTTCCGCAACTCCGCGGTCTAGGTCATAGCGGCACGGCTCATTTCTACAGAATCAATGATTTAGAAGAAGCCAAAGAATATCTCAAGAACGATATCTTACGTGCAAATCTGATAAAGATTTCCCAGGCACTTTATGAATGTAACGGTGAGATAAGATCCATTATGGGATATCCAGATGATCTGAAAGTCTTATCCTGCATGACATTATTCAACGTCGCAGATCCCTCAATTGAAATCTTCGAAAAAGTATTAGATAAGTTTTATGACGGCGATCGTGACAAAATAACGCTAGATATTATTGATTATTCAAATAGCTCTACCTGAGCCGACGCATTTATTTATAAATCCGGAGTAAATCTGGCAAAGAAATCATTTTAGCGGTCCACTCGGATCTTTGATGAGGTTGCGATCACGGAGTTTCTTGATATAAAATGTAAATTATTTAAAGTTGTGATTTCTCAGTATTTAAAGTTGGTTTTGCGATGGAGATGTTAATTTAGACTTTAGTAAGTTGTTTATGGAAAAAATGTTATAATAAGAGACATGAAGACGGCGGACTATCTTGGAAAAATAGTTACAGTTAAAATTGATCGCCCAATGGGCAGCAAGCATCCAAAACATGGCTTTATTTATCCAGTTAATTATGGTTTTGTCCCGAATACAAAAGCTGCTGATGGTGAAGAGCTAGACGTGTATCTTTTAGGAGTTTTTGAGCCAGTAGAAGAATATACTGGCAGATGTATTGCATATGTTAGAAGACTTTACGGCGATGATGATAAATTGATTGTTGTCCCAAAAGATAAAAATTATTACCTCGATCAAATCGATTCACTCATTGAATTCCAAGAACGATTCTTTAGCTATAAGATAAAATATGATTCTGATGCCTTATACAACATCGGACTACCTCACTTATATATGTTAGAAAAAATAATTGAAGATATGATTGAAGTAGATGCGTTTAGCATTTCCCGTATTATGGTTAAATTCTCGATGGGTCACGGTTTTGTAGCAAGGGTACAAAATTTATTTGATGCACTCGGAATTATTGGGCCACAAAATGGCAATAAGGCTCGTGAGCTATTAATAAAGGATCGTGACGAAATATTGCAAAAGATAGATAGTTTTAAAAATGAAAAAATTTTTTAATGCTAATCACTAGCTTTAAATATAATGATAGCCGCCTAGTATGCTTCACATACAGGTGTCTGATTCGTCGAAATAAAAAAGAGTCGCTACGCTCCTTATTTTTATTTCTTTTCATGGAGCCGCCTTCGAGATTTGAACTCGAGACCCCTTCCTTACCATGGAAGTGCTCTACCACTGAGCTAAGGCGGCGGGTCATGTATGAACATGATTGGTGCTGGAGGTAGGACTCGAACCTACGAAGGTGTAACCCGAGAGATTTACAGTCTCTTGTCATTGCCGCTAGACTACTCCAGCTTTTAAAATTCATCCACCTGCTGGCGTGAGCCAAGCCCAGACAGATAGGAATATTATAGCAAGGTGAGGGAGATTTTTCAACAGATTTCTGGAAAGAAAAGACACGGAAAAATTTCATATAGCTTAGAAGTGTAGTCGTGGAATATGGAGTTCATTTTCTAGGAATAAAAAAGGAGCGCTTGTGGGCGCCCCAATTTTTGCGCAAGATTTGCGCGGGCTTTGCAGTTTAGGTTCTCATTTTTAGGCTATTCAAGTACGAAAATGAAGTTTATTTAAGATTGATCAAGTTTACTCCTGGACGGTAGAACGAAATTACATTTTCATCTTCTGCCAGTTCTTCGTTTTCGATGGTAATCGGCTCGAAAGTGCGCCGATAGCCGCAAAGTTCGTAATAGGCCTGAATAAGCGCATGTTCATTCCTAGTATCTCCATGTGGATTACTGGTGATTGCATAATTTGAGCCGGTAAAAGTTTTGCGAATTACCTCGTTATTGAGTAAATAATCATCTTTGGAAAGAATCAGGTTTCTAGGTAAGCCATCCTCTCCGGGATTCCTTGTGTTGTTACGAATAGCTAGATATTGATCAATTAACAACGCGAGAGAGCTGCTAGATTTTTCCAAATCGTGATTTGGCACGATTGGAATAAAGCCAAGCCAGCCTAAAAGAAATCTTGATACCAACAGGAGTGGTCCACCGTATTTGAGCAAAGTATGGAGTGGTTCCTTGAGGAAAAATCCATAAGTGCAAGGATTCAGACTGAAGGTGGTATCGAAATTGTTCTCCATTTTGTGGATAACGATGTCGCCCATACTAATGGAGTGACCAATGGTAGTGCGACTCAGGCGTTTGAATTCCTTATTGCGTCTAACAATGGCCTTTCGCATTTCGGTAACGTAAATCGGTACATCAAAGCCGAAATTGCTATAACAGAGTGCGTAGACGCCATCGCCATCGTGTAGGTGACCTAAGATGTAATCGAAAGCACTAATTGAGGAGTTTTGCACTCCGCAGATTTGGAAGAAATCTGCTCTGCCATTGGCTTTGCCATGACGTACCGTGTGAACACGGGTGGTGGCAGAAATCAGAGCCTTACGCAGAATAGCTGCGCTGACCGAATTGATTACCATAAAAACGATAATCCACTGCCACGTTTTCGATAGTTCAGTGAAACCTAAAACTGCAAGTTGCTGATAAATTAATGTTCTCATTTTGTTCCCCCTTTTTCGTGAACATACAACAAAAATCAAAATGTATCAAAGATATGTTACCACATTTTAATGGTTATGTCAATCTGTCAGCTAGGCCTTTTTGTAGAGCCTGTATTGGTCGGTACTTCCCTGGTTTTTGATGATAGTGTTGATGGCGTCGAGAATTTGCTGGTCGGTTTTGGTGTCGCCGGAGCTATAACCGTCAAAAATTTTATCGCCGATTACCATAAATGGCACACCACTAACATCCTGGCCAAGATATTTACCAAATTTTTTCATGAATGACTTGTTGTCTTTGTCGCTCCAGACTTCGAAAGAATAAATATTAACTTTGTCTTTGGTTTCAGCTGGTAGTTTGGAAATAAATTTGGCGAGAGCCTTACAATGTGGGCAGCCGCCACCCCAGAAGATGTAAATATTTGGTTTATTACTACCGAGGTCGATGTCGGATTCATGATTAAAGGTGAATTCAGTGGTAGACTGAGTGGTGGATTTTGAAGTGGAGTCGGAGGTGGATTCGGAATTATTTTGGGTAGACTCGGTAGTTTTGGCGGTGTTTTTATCTGACGGTTTATTCATTAAAGGATACATAATTAACATCATAGTTGAAAGAATTGCGAGGACGGCAAGGACAATGAGAGAGGTGAGTTGGGCGCGTTTTTTGTTAGTGGACTTAGTGTTTTGAGATGTAGAATTTTCCATAGATTTATTATAACTTTTGGTGAGAAAAATGTAAAAATTTTATTGATTTTGATAATGTTTATGATAAAATGAAACTTATGTGTTTTTAAACAACCTTAATAGAAAAGATTTTTCAGGAATTTTTTAGATTTTTGTTACATTTTATTTTGTTTGTGTTAATATAGACTTAAGGATGTCATTATTGATTAAATTTTGGGAGAGAGATTTATGATAAGTGTGATTTTTGGCGATCCGAGAGGGTCTTTATTATGTGGCTTGACTAACAAAAATGGCATCCTTTTGTGAAGCAAGCGTAACTCCGATCGTCAAGGTCGGAGCTTTTTGTTCTTTGCAAGGAGGAGATGTTTTATGGTGATACATGATTTGTATCCAGAAAAATCAAAAGTAATGCTTTTAATACATCCAATGTTGGCCTCGAGTGAGTCGATGAGGACTTTTTTGGTGGAGAACATTCTGAAAGAGACCAATGAATATCGGTTCATTATACCGGTTTTATCGGGGCACGGTGCGGCGGCTGGTGAGATATATGAAAGTGCGGCGGAAGAGGCGCGGGTTTTAACGCAATGTCTATTAGAACATGGAATAACTAAGATAGATTTGGGATTTGCGGCATCGCTGGGTGGAGTGATACTGTTTGAGATATTGAATGTGGGAGAGATTAAGTTTAAGCGGCTATTTTTTGAGGGGGTGAGTTTTTATGAAAACTCGAGACTGGGCGGATTTTTAATGACTAAAATAATGCTGGCGAAACAGAAGAAAGGTCTAAAAGATCCGAAGCTAGCGGTAAGAAAAATGTCTAAAATGTTTGGAGGTCAAGCTGGGGAGGTGATGGCCGAGAGATTTTTGAAGATGGACCCTCGGAGTATAAAAAATATTGTGCGAGACTGCTCGAATGTGAGACTACCGAAAATGGATGCGGAAATGCAAAGGTCTTGCGTGTTTTCTTATGGTGAGAAGGACTCGGATTTAAGATTGGCAAAGAGAAAAAATCAGAAGATGTATCCAGAAGCAAAATTGGTGATAGCTGAGGGGTATGGCCATTGCGAGAGAATGGTGAAAGATGCGGCGGGATATGCGAGGAGAGTGATGGGGGTGGATTAAGAGCGCGTGTATTAAAATACACGCGGCCACTCGTCGAAATAACATAAAGAAGCTAAAGATAGCTTCTTTATTTATATTTTTACCACTCAAAGTAAAAGATAATTATATTCTCTTTTACTTCTCGATGCTAAAAATCTAAAAAAAGAACATAAAATGTTCTTTTTGTTCTTTCTCCTCGTGGAGCCGCGTGTACAATAGTACACTTGCACCACTTCTTCAAATTCTTTGAAAAGTAAACTTTTCGTGAATTTTCATCCGTGGAGCCGCGTGTCGGCTCTGCCCCGACGACCTGCCGCTTACAAGGCGGCTGCTCTACTAACTGAGCTAACGCGGCGTACACTTAGTACTATTTTATTCTATCATGAGTTTAGTAACTTCACAACCGCGAGATGAGAAAAATTAGGATTGGATCGTCTCGCTACGCTAAAAAGAGATTATCGAGTAATTTTTCTATTTAAGTGGGTCTTTCGTGGTTTATTTTATTGAATCATCTTGCGACGACGAGTAGAGGTACGGGTGGCCGCCGGACGAGAAACGGCAGTAGCACTAAGTTTAGCATCTTGGATAGTACGTTCGGTGCTGGTTTGACTAGTGGATCCACTGGATTTGGTGGCTGGTTTTTTGGCTTTTGGATAAAAAATCTTGGCTGGTTTCGCGGCGCGAACTGGTTTTTTGATTACCGTGCGTTTTTGCTTCTTGGCGAGTTCCTGTTTTTTCTTTAATTCATCTTCGGCGACTTGTTGCTCGATCCTAGCGGTGACGATTTGGATATTTTCGGCGTCACCCATATCTTCGTAAATACTGAGAATGTGGCGAAGGGTAGAAATGGAGTGATCGAGAGCATAGGCGGATTCGAGTGCTTCGACGGCGGCCTTGCGGTGACCGAGTTTTTCTTCGGATTTAGCGAGTGCGATAAAACGAGCTGGCACGTCACCTTCAAGTTTTAGAGCTTGTTGAAAGGCCATACTGGCTTTTTCGTAGGCACCGGTTTCGAGGTAGATTAGACCGACGTTATGTAATGAGGATGGATTACTGTCGAGAGACTGGGCGATTTCGAAACATTCGATAGCTTCGTCGTAATTTTGTGATTTAGCATAGAGAATGCCGAGACGGTTGTAAGCCGCAGCGTTGGTCTCGTCGAATTTTAAGATAGTAAGCAGAGCTTTTTCGGCACGAAGAGTTTTGCGTTCTTTCATGCTGACTTTGGCGATATCCCAAAGTTTCTTCATCTGAGCATCAAAATTTTTGTTTTCTGGAGCCGGTCTTTTGAGTCTGGCTTTGATTTTTGGTTCGAAAAAAATTAGAAAAATTACGAAAAGTAAGATGAGGAAAATTCCTAGCATATCTTATATTATACATGAAAATGCTTAAAACACCAAAATTTATAGGAGGTTGGCTACGAGCTGAAGTTTTTTATTGGCGGCAAAATCTGAGGTGAGATGCTTAGTCTCGATGAGACCGGAGATTTTCTGGAGAAAAACTGGATTTTTGGTTTTGTAATAAGATTTTTCGGCTAGTTCAATGGTGGTATCGAGGATTTGATAGAGAAAATTAGGGTTGGTTTTCGGTGTGGACTTGATAATTTCATCGGCAAGAGTGGGGAGATCTTTGGAGCTTACTACGAGTAATTTTTTGGCGAGTTCGAAGATTTTAGGGTCAGCCTCGGGCGCGGTTTTTAGATAATCCTTCTCTTTGAGATAGAAAATCGCGGAACGCGAGCGGATAGTGTCGAGTAGGAGGCTCGGATTTTTAGTAAAAAGTGCGAGATGATAATGGTTTTTCGGTTCTTCAAGAGTTTTAAGAAGAGCAGAAGTGGCGCTCGGGGTGAGAGTTTCGGCTTGATTGATCACTACGAAAATATCTGAAGTTTGAATGCTGTTTAAGTGAGATAAAATTTCACGAATAGCCTCGACGGGAATTTTGTGGTTGTCTTTTTCATCTGGTTCGATGAGATAGGTGGCACGAATATTGGGGTTTTTTTCAAGATTAAAAATCGTGGAAGAATAGGCGGCGGCAAGAGTAGGAATTTCTGAAAGGTTTTCGAAATACATACTCTTATTTTAATCTAGTTTGATAAAAAGCAAAACCCGCCAAAGGTGCGGGTTTTACGAAGTGAATTTTAAGTATCTTATTGATTAAAGATTTGGAATTCTGGTGGGAGGTCAGTGGTAAAAGTGACACGGCGGCTTTGTGGAATGGTGATTTCGAGAGAGGTGGCATGTAAATAGAGGCGATCGGTAGTGTTTGGTTTGGCTGAACCATAGACACGGTCACCGACGATTGGGGTGCCGAGATAATTCATATGGACACGGAGTTGGTGAGTGCGACCAGTGGTAGGACGAAGCATGACAAGCGAGTATGTCTTCCCTGCCTTGAATTCTTTTCCGGAATAATCTGAGTGGGCTTGAATTAGCTTTTGAACTTCCTGGACGTCGGCGAGATCAAACTTTTTGGTGGCCTTTACTTCGTAGAAAGTCTCGGATTCTTTACCACCAGCTTCTACGACGAAAGTAGTAGGGTGCTTGAGGTTGCGTTGGATTGGTAGATTGATACGAGCGGCAGGTAATTTTGGTGCACCTTCGATAATGGCGTAGTAAGTTTTATGAGTTTTACGATCTTGAAATTGTTTACGAAGCAGAGTTTGGGTTTCGGGATTTTTGGCTAAAATTACCACACCGGAAGTGTCACGGTCGAGACGGTGGACGAGGAGGCCGTAATCTTCGAGGGTTGGCTCTAACGTAACGGCACCTTTGGCCATACTAAGTAAACCAGCTGGTTTTTCGAGGACAATAACATTATCATCTTCGTAAATGGTTTTCGGTTTAAGATTTTTGACGGCGGTAGCTTTGGCGTTATAATCCTTGAGGAAATCTGGAAGATTTAGCTCAATAACATCGTCTTCGTTAATCGCGGTGTTTGGTTTGGTGACTGGTATTTGATTGACTGTGACGTAACTAGATTTAATAAAAGTTTGTAAGGTATTGCGATTGTAATCTGGATATTTTTCGACTAAAAAGTGGTCCAAGCGATGGCGTGGTTTTTTGGTATCAACTTCTTTCAGGGTGACGTCGCCATTAATGACGCGTGAAAGTGAAGGTTTACTAAATTTTTTTCCAGTTCTTAACATTCTATATATTATGACATAATTTATGGATTTTGTATAGAGAAAAATCCAGATTTTTATATGTTGGAGTGGGCTCGCGAGAGTGGACGAGATGAGTGAATATCTTTTATGTACAATGGAGGTTATTTGGCAGATTAGTATCTCGGGGCTATCTCGCGAGAGTAGACCATGTAGGCTTGGCCGCCGCTAAGGGATTGGCGGTAGGCCCAGAAGTAAGCATCGGCGCGGAGGGTGAAGACTTCGGCTGGGTGGATGGAGCCTTCGGCGTAGTAGGTGCCGGTAGGGCCGGTCTGAAGTGGGTGGGCGCCAGCATGGCCGCCACCAGTGTGGGAGCCAGCAGTGCGGTTTAAGACTAGCTTTCTCGCAAAGACGGGACCGGTGATGGTGAGGGTTTCGCTGCAAGAGAGGGCGTTCGGGTAGTGGTTATCGGAACAGGTGTCGATTTGGTTATCGCCATAATCTTCATCGAGAATTAGCCAGGCGTCGACGTTGGTGACGTTACTGGTGATGTTAATTTTCTTAGCAAAGATGAGAACTTGCGGAAAATCGTCCACGGCATTGTAAGTTTCTTGGGCGATAGTAATATTGCGATCGATAGTGAGGGTGCCGTCCACGAACATAGCGAGGGTGTTCATGAGCTTCTCACCGGTGGTATTGCTCCTCGCGATGAGGTTACCGCCGCGATCGAACTGATAAAAATTGGCAGTACTATTCATAGCGCTAAGGCTGGTGTCTCCCTGGTGATAGAGTTGGGAGAGGCCAAGGTAATTCTTCGCAGAAGTCTGATCGGGAGTGAGGCTATAGATAGTGTTACTAGAGTTTCTGGCGATAGTGTCGCGGAAGCGGGCCTTCAGGCGGGCGAGGACGGCAGAACCGATACGGGTGATGTTAGATTCGCCAGACTTATTGTCATTTGAGATAGTGAGTGGACTTAAGGCGATTTGATCACTTGCGGAATCTGCGCCACCATTTGGCAGATTGAAATTGTAATTTTCTTCATAGCCTTGGATAGCGCCAGTGCCAAAGCCGTTGATCCTACCAGCGGCTAGTGCACTAAATTCAGTCCAGGAGCCGAAAAGTTTAGTAGCAGCAGAAGGGTAAGCTCCGAGGCCACCACCGACAGCTTTATTGGAAACGGAAGTAATGATGGAGCCATTAGTATAGATTCCACCACCGAGGATCTGGAAGTTCGGTTTCTTGGCAATGGTGACACAAGAAGCGGCAGAAACGTGATGAAGGTTGTTACCACCGTTCATGGCAGAGCCGGACATATTATTTTCGACGGTGTTACTATCTGAATCGTGAGAGGAGGCTGGCCAAATCACCGAGCGAGTACAATATTTCTTGCCAAGGCCGCCACCTGGGAGATCGTCCGGGATGGTGCGTTCATAAGTGTCGGTATTGAGGAACTCACCAGTGTATTTGCCAGCGGAGTTAATGCGACCAGTGACAGTGTCGACCAATTTGCAGCGATCGATGCCAGAGCCGTGGCATATGTTGCCGTTCGCGATAGTCTGCTCTTGGAGTTTAGATTCTGGATAATTTTCGTCGACAATCATTTCGTAGACTTTGACGGTCTGATCATCACGCGTATGTGTGGCGTAAGGAGTTTTTGAAATCAATTCGTTCGCACGTGGAGTGGCGCCATAATTGGCACCGATATTGATTTTGGCCCCGAGGAAGCCGACTCCACCTTCAGAGGATTCGATGTAGCTATGGATGGAAGTATTGAAATTGTATGGGGTGTATACGGAGGACTTTTTCTCGGTTTGGCCGAGGTTTTGCGTGGTAGTACCGACGTGACTGTCTGGATACTCTTTTTTCCAGTGCGTCACATAATTATATATGGATTCCCAATCACTACAATGACCATTCGACGAACTCGATGCGCAATAACGTCCTACTTTAACCCTTACTTGATATGTGCTGTTCCCCTGCGAGCCCCAAGATGCACCATTGCTCCTGGCATCGCCTGCAGAATCAAAACTATTATACGAGTGATGATGAACATTTTCTGCGCCATCCTTACCAGACCAGGTAGTATATTCGTTATACCAGGCACGGAGATTATCATAGCGGATACCCTGAGAGATCACTGTACCGACCTCGGTAGTAGAGCCGGTTTTATCGGCGGAATTACAACCATATTGGTAATCGGTAAAACCTGGGATCTGATAGCCAACGGTGAGTTTTGGTGCGTATATACGGTAATAGTTGGTTTCACAGGCATATGTAGAGGAGGCATTCTGGGTTGGGGAATAAGCAGTGAAACCATAGTCGCTAATTTCGAGTCCATTACCACTAAATGGGTGTTTATTGCCGCGGCCGATAGTATGATAATTTCCGTCGTGAACCGGAGAATCACCGAATAAATACTGATTATTATCTGAGCCGTTCTTTTGGGCAAAAATTTGGAAATTACTTTCACCTGGCGGGTCCGCGCTGCTCACATGAGTGCTGCCAGTTTGAATACCAACCTGTTGGATTGGAAAACAGAAGGTTTCATAAAATTGGACACGATCGCCTGGTTTGGCGAAGACGTAGTTCTTGCCTTGGAAGTTTTTCTGCCAAGAATTATGGCCGAGAGTACCAGAGTAGGAGTGGTTCACCACACCAGTATCGGCAGAAGTGTTTCCCTTGTAGTAGGCACCAAAAGTGCCTGGGATTTGGGAACAAGTCATATTAGCGGGAGGTGAAGTAATCGATGGAGGAGGTGGTGGCGGTGTAGTCTGGCGACTACAGAACCAGGAGACATCATGGGTTTGCCATTGAGCTTCATATTCGGCCGATGGCAAGCCAGCTGATGTGCCATTATAATCCATATGGGCCGTGTCCTCATCAACTAATCCATCAATTAGAGTCCCATTATGATAAACTCCACTATTAAATAGCTCTGAATATTTTTGAGGAAACATAATTCCGCCAGTACTACGATATCCATTACCAGTTTTTTGATAAAGCGGATAACCAAAAACATAGACACCACGAGAATCTTTACACGGCATTCTAGTATTTGGATTAACGCCTGGCATTAAAGAATTACCCACCGGAAATCCAGGCTTTCCATTATTTAGAAGATCTCGGAAAGTAAAAGTATCCCTCTTTTCATTTGAAACTCCATTTGCCTCAAAATCAAAATAAAACCAAGCTAGGCCACTATATTGTCCGTTTCTCTTAGTGTAACAAGTTCCGCCAATCTTACATTTGTTAAGTGTACCAGCATCATTCCCATGAGTAACATCAAATTTTGTATTTCCATACGCGTTATGATTTATGATTAAAAATGATATTAAAAAAATCCCTATCACCACTATTGCAGTTTTTAGATATTTAATCATTATGCCTCCCATAATGCTTATAGTATAACACATTAAGATAAATAAAAACCACCCGAATGCGGGTGGTTTTAAGGAGGTATTAGTAAAGCATTCTGCGTCCTTCATGAAAATCGATGAAACCATAGTTTTTGATTTCCCTATGTATCTCACCAAAAGATCTAGTGGAAGTAAATTGAAGCATCTGTCTTAATTTATCAAGCTGATCAGTAGAAATATATAATATTTCGCTTTGATTTTCTCTGTAAAGACGGATATTGGTTACGTCACGCTTCTGAGAGTAAAAAACTATTTCATAAACATTCTTCAATTTACCCTCTGCTCTAGCCTTAGCCTGAAATTCATATCTCTGCTTCAGCTCGAAAAGCTCCCACTTAGTAAAGCCGGCTTCGATATCTGCCGGAAGGATAACAGTCATCTCTTGACTATAAGTAAGTGCAGGGTTCGAAAAAACTGGAGTCTGAAGTTGGATACGCATACCAAATGGATCCATTCTTTTTGATTCAAAAACCACGATTTTGTCTGGATAAACAGCACGATAGCCATCTACTTCCGGACACTCAGAAATTTCTCTTTCCCATCCTTCCGGATTCGCATATAACGGCTCAAGAGAACGAAGCCCCTCAACTCCATATTGTTTACCTTTACCACTTGAATTAGGTCTTCCTTCCTCAACAATATTTCCCGTATCTTCGGCCCACTGATAATACATCAGCTGACCATTGTCAAATCGTTGATAAAGACGCCAATCAGTGGCATCAAAGGTCTTATTCTCAGCCTTTAATTGCTGGGCTGGGAACTGGTACTTAGCGGTATCATACTGCACATTCTGAACATCTGTGTTCGTTGTGCTAGCATTGCCACTAGATTGAGCCACACCTTGGTTAGCGCTAGGCTTTAAGCCTAAGACACCAGCCTTGGCGGTAAAGGAAGTCACAGCAGATAAAGAAATTGCTGCTACAGCCAACAGATTAGCAAAAATATTACGTTTCATAGTTCACCTCTTTCTGAAGGTGCTATTCTGGTATAACCAGAATAGCAAGTGTAAGTTATTCGGGTTATACCAAATCTGCTGTCATTATATAACATTTATGGTTATATGTCAATAATAACGTATTAACTCACAACCTTTGCAACATAGATTGGTAAAAATATTACCATCAAAATAAATAGATTCTATTCTTAAATAAAAGTACTATCTGGGTATAGTATCAAAAGCGTAATAACTACAAGATTAGCTATATTATAATGAATATAAAATTATGGACCCAGTACGATGAATAGACAAGAAATTATAAGGCGGCTAAGAGACTTAAAATTGTCTAAAAATGAATACTATGTTCTCTCTGGAGCTTCATTAGTGTTACGGGGGATTCGCGAAATATGTTCTGATATCGACTTATGTATATCCGAAGAATTATTTAGTGATGTAAAAGATAGATTAAAGATGACTCCTGATAAATTAAACTCTTGCAATTTTTATCAATTAGGCGATACATTGGAGATAGTTGTTGATAAAAAGGATCATTTTAACATGGAAGAAGGTGATGAATTTAACCTTGAAGATATTAAAACAATTTTAGCTTTTAAGGAATCACGTAATCTCCCTAAGAATCAGCAGGACATAGCTAATATAAAGAAATATTTAAATAAAAAGAAATCCCTGAGTGATAAGATAAATCCTCTCGTATCGTAACGCTGTAATATAATAAAAATATGAGAATACACGAGATGAATCTGCAGCCAAAATATTTCGATTTCATTAAGGATGGGACTAAGCGAATCGAGCTTCGTCTTTATGATGAGAAGAGACGATCAATTCAGCTTGGGGATATTATTGAGTTTGCGAAATCTGATGATGAAAAATTTAAAGCGAAGGTGATTGGTCTTCTGCGATATAATTCTTTTGCTGAATTATTTGAAGATTTCGATATTTCTATTCTCGCAGATAGTTCTATGACAAAACAAGAACTTCTAAATGTGCTTGGAGAATTTTATTCCGAAGAAAAGCAGGCGGAATTTGGGGTGATTGGGATTCGCATTAAACTAATCTAAGGTAAATGAAAAATTGAGACGATTGTCATGAAAATATATCTCGCATCTTATGCCATGATGACCATGGGGAAAATTACCAAAAATGAAGGTGGTGAATTGACTGAAAAAAGAGCCGTCTTTATTCCGACTGCTGGTGACCCATATGAGGATAAGGACTTCGTCGAAGCCGATTAATTGCCCCTACAAAAATACGAAATTTATCACAAGACTTCAAATTAAATCTCTTCAAAAAGATATTTTTCGGGAGCAGATAAAAAGGCCTCAAATGATTGGCCAGAGAAATGATGGTCAGCATTTGGCTGAATATATACAGTGCCTACTTCTTTGAATTTATCGACAAGCTTGGATGAAGGATCCTGCTCGCCAATTAGAAAAATGTTTGATTGCCTTGGGCGTTAGTTAAGATCGTCAAAAACATCATTATCAATCAAAGTTGCGGGATTAATAAGTAAAATTTTATCAATATAATCAAATATTAGCGACACAATGCTAGTCATATAAGCACCGAGTGAATGTCCCATGATATAGAGAGTTTTCGTCGACAGGTCATAAGTATTTTCAATAAACTCAAGGACTTCAAAAAGATTTCTAAGATGTAATCCAGCCATATTAGAGGGGTTACTCATCCTAATTACAGTTGCACCAAATCTGAAGTTAATGTTTTCAGCAATGGTTTTGTACTTATTTTTATAACCATCGACTGAGCCATCAATCCCGGGAACAATCAGCAAGATAATATCGCTTTGACCTTTAATAGTGGAGACCTCAATATTGACCTCGTCATTAAAGTAATTGCCTTCCTGAATATACTTGATAGTGGTATTATGATAGTTCATAGATTATTATGAATTTATTATATTACACCCTTTATATAGTCAATATACTCCGGGGAGTAGGAGACGGTGTCTTGAATTTTTCCTGGCTCAAATAAACCAATTTCAACGTTATCCGATGGATGAAATTCAGTAGTAGGGGCTAATTCTAATTCATAAACAATGAAAACAAGTGGTCTATTCGCTGCGGCGTCAATCATCTTGAAGATTTTGGGACCGGAAATGATGAAAAAATCACTTACGCCGATTTCTTCAGTTAATTCTCTTTTTAGGGCTTCATCTATAGTCTCGTAATACTCAATCCCACCACCTGGCAAATCCCACTTCTTGCCATCTTCTCTAACAAGGAGAGTTTTTCCGTTAAAGTTGATTTTGGCTTTAACGGAAACTCGGTAGTAAGGGCTTTTGATTTGCATGGGTTTGGCGTTCTTTCATTAGTATAGCTTGGCTTCTTTTGGTAGTTTGCTACCTTCGAAAATATCTTTCAAATCATCTTCCTCGAGGGTTTCTTTTTCGAGAAGTGCGTTGGCTACACGATCGAGAATTTCACGGTTAGCGAGCAAAACAGACTCCGCACGCTTGGCGGCCTCGTCGGTAAAGGCACGCACTTCTTGATCGATGAGCTCAGCAGTTTTTTCGGAATAAGGTTTACCACTAGTGAGAGCGTAGTAAGACGATTCGTCGGATGGAAAAACCTGATTACGAGTCTTGGTACCGAGACCTTCGCGCAGAATCATATCCTTACTGAGTTCGGCGATATGTTTCAAATCTGAAGCGGCGCCAGTAGTGACACGGTCTTCACCGAAAACAATTTTTTCCGCGATACGACCGCCCATAGCACGAGCCATCACATCCTTCAGTTCATAGATATTTTTATAACTGCGATCTTCTGGCGGCAAGAACCAAGTGACACCACCGGTATGACCACGAGGAATAATGGTGATTTTATGCACTGGATCAGAATCTGGCAAAACATGTCCAACCACCGCATGACCAGCTTCATGATAGGCGGTGAGTTTCTTTTCTTCATCATTCATCACCTTAGATTTGCGTTCTGGACCAATCGCCACACGTTCGAAAGCTTCGGTAAGATCCTTATTAGTGATTTCCTTGTGGCCTTCCCTGGCTGCGGTAATGGCTGCTTCGTTGGCGATATTAGCAAGATCAGCACCCGAGGAGCCGGCAGTTTTTTTGGCGAGAGATTCAAGATCAATCGACTCAACGGCTGGTTTGTTCTTAAAATGCACCTTCAAAATCTCTAAACGGTCCTTGCGCTCTGGCAAAGTTACCTCAACGTGACGATCGAAACGACCTGGGCGAAGTAGAGCCTTGTCGAGCATATCGATACGGTTAGTAGCAGCAATCACGATGACGCCAGATTCATTATCGAAGCCATCCATCTCGACAAGAATTTGGTTCAAAGTTTGCTCATCTTCACGACCGGCACCACCACGCGAATCACGCTTGTGAGCTACAGCATCAATTTCATCGATGAAGATAATACTTGGGGCGTTTTTCTTCGCTTTACTAAAGAGGTCACGGACACGAGAAGCACCAACACCGACGAACATTTCAGCAAATTCAGAACCAGAAATACTGAAGAATGGGACATTAGCTTCACCGGCTACGGCACGCGCCATGAGAGTTTTACCGGTACCTGGATCGCCGGCGAGCAAAACACCACGAGGAATTTTGGCACCAAGTTTTTCGTATTTTTTAGGGTTCTTGAGAAAATCGACGATTTCTGAGAGATCCTGTTTAGCAGCTTCATTACCAGCAACGTCTTCGAATAAGACGCGTTTTTTATCTGGACCGTAAAGTTTGGCGCGAGATTTACCGAAGCTCATACTTTCTTTATTCACGCTTTGCGCTTGGCCAAGCATGCGACTAAAAAGAAAGATTGCGATAGCAATTGGGATGAGAAGAGAGGCAATATTGAGAATAATACCAAGAAGATCAATATCATCGGAATAGGTGATATTTGGGTATTTTTTCAAACATTCTGCTGCTTCATTTCCGGTCTTATCGGTACATTTGACCGTGAGGCCCTGATCATAAAGCGTGCCGGCGCCATCTTTTTTGGAATATTTTTTAGCTTTTTGATCCTTATAAGTGATAGTAAGGTTATTGCCAGCAACATTAATTTCCTGGATTTTGCCATTTTCTTGGTTAGCCTCAGCGATGACCTCGGAAAGCGGCACTTCCTTATGCGCGTTTTCGCCATTACCGGTAAGATAATTCCAAAAAGCAAGCGATAAAATAATTAATAAGAAGGTAGAGAAGAGCGAGCGAAAGGTGTTCGAAGGGCCATTTTTCTTCGATTTGTTATTATTTGATTTCACAAATTTGATTTTAGGACGATTCGAATCAGTATTTGAATTATTCATATCTATAATTTTAACATATTTATTGCATAATTAACGGAAATGTGGTAGATTAAAAGAGTAGTGTTTCGGGGCGTGGCACAGTTGGTAGCGCGCGGCGTTTGGGACGCTGAGGTCGCAAGTTCGAGTCTTGTCGCCCCGACCACATCACATATTGCGACTATTTATATGGTCGTTTTTTATTTACATTTGTCTTAATCGAACTTGCGGAACGTCCCAAGGGGTAAACGCAAGTTCGACTGGACGACGAAGCGAGTAAAAGATGAAAGCTTGCTTTTATTTTTTTGAGCGAGGAGAAACAGAAGGATTTTTATAAAAAATCCTAGTCTTGTTAGATTTTGTAATAGCAAAAGCTTACCTATACTGCAAATCATTCAGTAATATATTGTCAATCTAGGATTATCTCTTAAATTTGGAGTTTTTTATTTACACTACACCATATCCAATCATATTGTAAAATTTATGCTTATATCGTATGATTATAGTGCTAAATCTATCAGTTAAGACATTTATTTAATGTTTTCATGCAATAAAAAGCGGCCATGTGCCCAGTTAAGCATGAAGGCTTAATTGATAGGTTTAGCGACTAAGCATGTGGTCGCTTTTTTCTTCTAGTGGCGACCAAACTAAAGAAGGAGAGATTATGACTAGTCGTCATGTAAAAAAGAAAGTCAACCAAAGAGATATAAATAATAAAACCATATCCACCGAATTAAATAAAAAATATCCAAAGGTTGGTGTAATTATTGGTATAATTGCGCTTTTCTTTACTTTTGATGCACTTGTGACCATCGGAGATGGTGCTACTAGTGGAGTTGGCTCATTTGCATGTTTCCTTGGAATAGTTGCTGTAGTATTCGAATTGCCTGTTTTTTTGGAAAGTAAAAAAACAAAAAATAATTACCAAAAATCAATCATTACTATGGTACTTATTTCTACCGCAATTTTAGGTTCCTTAATTGCAATTATAACTGATGGCGTTATAGTTAAAAATAAAAAACAGGCACTAATTGAAAAATGTAAAACTTCATTAGATAATCTTGATTATAACTATGACTGTAGTTATAAATTAAAAAATGAAGATGAAGGTCATTATGATAGTGATGATTTTATTAAAAAGTGCAATGAAAAAGGTGGTGAAATAATCAAAAACGCTTACCATAAAAATATATATTATGCGTACAGATGTAAAACCAAAGAAGAAGTCGAAAAAGATACAGATACAAAAAAGAAAGAGGAAGAAGAAGTTTCTAGGCGAAAAAATGAATGCGAAACAAATGGTGGCCAATGGCAATATGATAATACTTGTAAATCTAAAGAAAAACTAGCCGAAGAGAAAGAGACTAGCAAACAAGAATGTAATAAAAAACAAAATTATGTATGGGATGGCAATAACTGTACTGGTAAAGAATGGTTTTGGCAAGGAAATGAGAGGTCATTAAATTCAGATAGCAGAGTATCTTCTAATGAATCTAAAATCGTTAATGAAGTATTTAATGCAGTAGAAAGAAAAAGCAAAAAAGCATATATTTTAGATTCTGGAGATGGAAGACCATGGACAGTTACAATTAAAATGAATGGCGATTCGTTATCAGATTATACAGTAGTATTTTATATTGAAGGTAATGGAAATGTATATAGAGTCGTTGTTAAAAATGGAACAATAATTGAATAACGATTATCTAATAATTGATTGACAAGAAGTTTATTATGAAAAAGAAATCTAAATTAAAAAAGTTTATCATTATATCAATATTATTATTTTTTAATATCATACTAATATATATTGAAAGGATGATTAAATGACCAAAAATACAAGATGGACCGTCTTATTCGCCTCAATGGCAATTTTACTATGTGCAGGTTCACTATATTCTTTTAGTGTTTTTGCAAAACCTCTAAGTATATCGAAAGGATGGAGTATGCCCGATGTAATGCTAGCATTTACTATTAACGCTGCTATCGCTCCTATTCCTACTATTCTTGGAGGCTTTATTACTGATAAAGGAAAAGCAAATATTTCTATTATTTTAGGCGGAATCTTATTTGCTGTTGGATTCATACTTACTGGATTTGCAACTACGAAAGGTATGTTATATTTTAGCTATGGTGTATTATCTGGGGTTGGACAAGCTTTTGCTTATTCTGGATGTATAAGTAATGCGCTTAGATTTTTCCCTGATAAAAGAGGTTTAGCTTCTGGTTTAATTACAGGAGCTATGGGTGGTGCTAGTGTTATCGCTGCTCCAATCGCTCATAATCTTATAGCTAATTATGGAGTACATAATGCATTTATCTACTTAGGTAGTGCATACTTAGTAATTATTATAATAGCTATATTCTTCATAAAAGTTGCTCCTGCGAATTATCAACCTGAAGGTTGGATTCAACCAGTTGCAGAAATTAAACAAGAGGCTGCTAATAAAAATTGGAAACAAATGTTAATGAGTTTATCATTTTACTTTATTATTTCAATGTTTGCTATAGGCGCATTTTCCGGACTTATGGTAGCATCAAATGCATCTGTAATAAGTCAAACTATGTTTGGTTTAACTGCTTCAGTTGCTGCAACTTTTGTTAGTGTTTACGCTCTTTCAAATACCTTTGGACGTGTTGTATGGGGTGTTGTTTCAGATAAAATAGGACATGAAAAGACTCTTATTGCAATCTATTCGGTAATTGCTATTTCTCTATTGACTCTAGTTAATATTAGAACTACATTTGGTCTAACAGTCGGTCTTGTTCTCCTTGGTCTATGTTTTGGTGGAATTATGGGAGTTTTCGCTCCATTAGTAATGAAAACATTTGGTCCCATTAACCAAGGAGTTAACTACGGGATTGTCTTTATTGGATTTTCTGTGGCTGCATTTTTCGCACCTAAATA
>ERZ773203.137-NODE-137-length-39395-cov-14.224631_pt1 | contig 39395 bp, 28 predicted proteins | sample MGYA00580529_ERZ773203 | MGnify/ENA primary metagenome ERZ773203 (study PRJEB29015, sample SAMEA2738176) | human oral metagenome | biome: human oral; feature: human-associated habitat; material: saliva | place: China | collected 2177 ... | reverse complement strand
AACTTAGGAGCGAAACCACCCTCATCACCTACTGCAGTAGAGAGACCGCGCTTCTTCAAAAGCTTAGCAAGTGCGTGGAATACCTCAGCACCCATACGGATACCTTCCTTCTCAGAAGGAGCACCTACTGGGCGAATCATAAACTCCTGGAATGCGATAGGAGCATCAGAGTGAGCACCACCGTTGATAATATTCATCATAGGTACTGGCAATACATAAGTATTTGCACCACCGATATAACGATACAATGGAATGTTCAATGCCTTAGCAGCAGTCTGAGCTACAGCCAAAGAAACACCGAGAATAGCGTTAGCACCGAGCTTACTCTTAGTAGGAGTACCATCGAGTTCAAGCATCTTGTAGTCAATAGCACGCTGATTCAGCACGCAGTCACCCTTCAAAGCTGGAGCGATAAGGTTGTTTACATTCTCAACAGCCTTGAGAACACCCTTACCCAAGAAACGGTTCTTGTCGCCATCACGAAGCTCCAGAGCCTCGTTCTCACCGGTAGAAGCACCAGATGGAACGCTTGCACGACCCATTACACCATTTTCGAGAGTTACCTCTACTTCAACTGTAGGATTGCCACGTGAGTCCATAATCTCGCGAGCATGTACTTTTTCAATCTTCATAACTTATATGTTTATTAAAAATCAGTTATATTTTTAACTTTCTTTTTCTCCTTGCAAAGTTAATAAAAAAAGTCGTAAACCTCTCCTAACAATACGTTATATTTATGTTTTTGACAAAATTAACGTTTATCCCTTTATGATAACTGTGACTCCACGTGCTGCTTGTGCTCCCATAACAAGTGCTTGTTCTATATCGGCTGTTTTGCTTGGACCGGATATAAAACAGCCGTAACCATAGTCTGTCATGTTAATCTTTTTATATGCTTCATGCATATTATTGACGATATTGTTACGTTGAACGAGGATTACAAGGTTCTCTGAAATGAAACAAACTACTCTTTCTTTCATTGTTTGTGGTACCCATACACATCCGTTCTCTGCTACAGCAATTTCTCCCTGAATGATTCCTACATCTGTTCCATTGAGGTCTTGTGCCTTTGAAACAGTGTCAGGATTAAGGTCTGCCTTTATTCCTTTTACATTTGAAGCCAATATCTTAGCATCAGGATAAGCCTTTTGTATCAGTGCATTGATATCATCTTCTGCCTTAGCTTCAATGACTTCACAGCCTACAATATGACTCATCTCGATAAATTGCTGTACTACATCTTGATATTTAATACCCTCAATAGGCTTCTCGGGCATATCAAACTGTTCTTTTGTATTACGTCGTAATTTGCTAAATAAATCTTCTTTATTCATGCTTCAATTCCTCCATTGCGTGCTTAAATATGACATGGAAAGGCTTTTTCGCAAACTTTGGCATTGTATGACCAATGCTCCATGGATTAAGCTTTATATCCATTAGCGATTCTGGTATGTGATTGGCAACTGATGAATTACGAAGTAAAGCATCATAAATATGGTAGTTTTCGTAAACAACTTTCATTCCTTCTGCCATCACTTTCTTCTCTTTGTTCTCTGTTCCATACGTTTCAAGGCTCTGACGCCAGCGATAAATCTGACTACCAGGAGTTACCTTTGCAGGGCAAACACAATCACAACTCAAACATAATGAGCATGCAGACACATTACCACTGTGCTGTTTTGGATTCCTTAGCATACCAAGATTAACTCCAATAGGACCTGGAATAAAGTAACTATATGAATAACCTCCTGAACGACGATAGACAGGGCAAGTATTCATACATGCACCACATCGAATACACTTCAGTGTCATCCAATGTTCTTTATTAGCAATCATGTCACTACGACCATTGTCTACTAATATTACATGCATCTCACCTCCTGGTCGTGCCTTACGGAATTGAGAGGTAAAGGCAGTTGATGGTTGTCCTGTTCCACTGCGTGCTAATAAGCGTTGGAACACTGCCAACGAATCATAATCAGGAATAACTTTCTCAATACCCATGGCAACAATATGTAATTTAGGTACTGAAGTTGACATGTCAGCATTACCTTCATTAGTGCAGACAACGCAATCTCCTGTTGCAGCAACACCAAAGTTACAACCTGTCAGTCCTGCATCAGCATCCATAAAATCACCACGCAGATCTTCACGTGCACAACGTGTAAGATAAGCTGGGTCATGATTTCCTTTCTCTTTAGAGATTCCTTTCTCTTCAAACATCTCTCCAATCTCATCACGAGTCAAGTGAATAGCAGGCATAACAATATGCGCTGGCTTCAAATGCATGAGTTGAAGAATTCGCTCACCAAGGTCGGATTCAACGACATTGATTCCTCTCTTTATCAGATAAGGATTCATTTCGCATTCCTCGGTCAGCATTGATTTAGATTTAACGAGTTTCTTTACTTTATGAGATTCAAGTATCCCATAAACCATTTCATTAAACTCTTGTGCATCTTTTGCAAAATGAACAATAACACCATTACGTTCCAAACTATTAGAGAATTGCTCTAAATAGTCAGCTAAATGGGTTGCTGTATGCTCTTTTATTCGACTTGCATGTTCACGTAAATCCTCCCATTCTGGTAGCTCTGCCGCTGCAGCATCTCTTTTCTGACGTAATGACCAAAATGTACGGTCATGTCGCTCAACCTTCTTAGGGTCTTTCAGAAACTCTTTTGCTTTTTTAGAATGATATGTTGACATAACTCTTTTGTCTTTTATAACCTTTATATAAATATCATAAACCTGCAGCTAAGATCTCAGCTACATGCATGAACTTGATAGGATAGTGGTTCTTTCCTGCTACACCCTGCATGTGCATTAAGCATGAACTATCCGAACCAGTGATAAACTCGGCACCCGTATCCATATGACGTTTCACTTTATCATTACCCATAGCAGTGCTAACATAAGGTTCTTCGACAGCAAACATACCACCAAAGCCACAACACTCATCCTTACGGTCAGGTTCTTTAACCGTGATACCGTCCTTGAGTTTCAATAATTCAACGATCTTATTTGCAGGCTTCTCTTGCAATTCTGAAGGTGTACTAAGCGTTAATTCACGTACACCATGACAAGAGTTATGAACAGACACGACATGAGGAAAACTTCCAGGAAGTTCCTTTACCTTCAGAACATCATGTAAGAATTCTACCAACTCCATTGTTTTCTTAGGTGTCTGACACTCATGATTGAGTATTTGTGGGTAATTAACCCGCACAAAAGCAGCACAAGATACACTCGGTGTTACGATATAATCGAAGTCTTTAAACTTATCCTCAAAACGTTCTGCAAGGTGATTTGACATACGCTGAAAGCCACCATTTGCCATTGGTTGACCACAACAAGTCTGATGTTCGGGATAGACTACATCTAATTTTAGCTTTCTCAAAAGCTTATAAGTTGCTACGCCTACTTGTGGATAAAGTGCATCGACGTAACATGGAATAAAGAGACCAACTCTCATAATTTTATCTTTTCTTGTTCGTTTCTATGCTACAAATTTAGATAAAATTACTTAGATAGCATAGGAAAATCACAAAAAAGACAGGGAATAAAATAAGTTTAATCCTTAACAAAGAATATTTTTCTTACCTTTGCAAAGGTAAAATGGCTTAAAACTAAGAAGAAATTGTATGATAGTTTGCATTGCAGAGAAACCCAGTGTTGCTAAAGATATAGCTCGAATCCTTGGTGCCAACAAGGCTTGTAACGGCTATATGGAGGGCAATAATTACCAAGTAACATGGACCTTCGGCCACCTTTGTGAGTTGAAGGAACCTAATGATTATTTTACGAACTGGAAATATTGGAGTCTCGCTGCATTGCCAATGATACCTCCACGCTTTGGTATTAAGCTCATTGAGGACGAAGGTATCAAGAAGCAGTTTGCTGTTATTGAGCAGCTTTACCAGTCGGCAGAGATGATTATCAACTGTGGTGACGCTGGTCAGGAAGGTGAATTAATTCAGCGGTGGGTAATGCAAAAAGCAGGTGTAAAGTGTCCTGTGAAGCGTCTTTGGATATCTTCGATGACGGATGAAGCTATTCGCGAGGGGTTTGCCAACTTAAAGGAACAAGAGCAGTATCAGCCACTTTACCTCGCAGGATTGTCTCGCGCGATTGGTGACTGGCTATTAGGAATGAATGCTACACGCCTTTATACATTAAAATATGGTAACAATAGTTATGGCAGAGGTCAGGTTCTGTCAATTGGTCGAGTACAGACACCAACCTTGGCACTCATCGTACAGCGACAAAAAGAGATAGATAACTTTAAGCCAGAGCCTTATTGGGTATTAGCTACAGTTTATCGTGAAACGCAGTTTACGGCAACAAAGGGTAAATTTACCTCTAAAGAAGAAGGCGAAAAAGCCTTCTCAACGATTGAAGGAAAGCCTTTTACAATTACAAGTGTAGTAAAAAAGAAAGGGGCAGAACAGCCTAAACAACTTTATGATCTCACCTCTCTGCAGGTAGATTGTAATCGTAAGTTTGGATTCTCTGCCGAGATGACACTCAATACGATTCAAACTCTCTACGAACGTAAACTTACAACTTATCCACGTGTTGACACACAGTTCCTCTCTGATGATATTTATCCAAAGTGTCCGCAGATAATGAACGGACTCTTTCAGACTACATTTGCGGGTAAAAAACCTTATGCCGATATCGTGAAGACGTTGGGTGGCAAGCCATTGCCTAAGACAAAACGTGTCTTTGATTCCTCAAAGGTGACAGATCACCATGCTATTATTCCGACAGGTGTACTACCACAAGGACTGACAGATGCTGAACAAAAGGTGTACGACCTCATTGCTCGTCGTTTTATCGCTGCTTTTTATCCCGATTGCAAGTTCTCTACGACAACTGTATTAGGTAATGTTGACGAGATAGAGTTTAAGGTATCTGGCAAAGAAATATTGGATTTGGGTTGGAGAGTTTGCACTGATACCCCTACAGGCTCCTCCTCTACTCCATCGGATGATAGCCAAGAAGGAACCAATACAACCTCTCCTCTACTTCCTACCTTTAAGAAAGGGGAATCAGGACCACACACCCCTACCCTTACCGAAAAACAAACAACCCCTCCAAAACATTACACTGAGGCCTCTTTGCTTCGTGCAATGGAAACAGCTGGTAAGTTTGTTGAGGACGAAACCCTGCGTGCTGCTATGAAGGAGAATGGTATCGGACGCCCTTCATCACGTGCAGGAATTATTGAAACGCTCTTTAAACGCCATTATATTCGTCGTAAAAGAAAGAATATAGAAGCTACGGAGACAGGTATTGCACTGATTGATACTATTCACGAGAAACTTCTTACATCAGCCGAATTGACGGGTATCTGGGAGAAGAAACTTCGTGATATTGAAGCAAAGAAGTATGATGCTTCTCAATTTATTAACGAATTGAAAGAGCAGCTTACGAACATAGTCAACGACGTGTTAGCTGACAATTCTACACGAAAAATTGGTGAAGTAGAGGGTAACAAAGAGAAGTAGAAAGAATATTCTTTTACTTTTCTACAATTAAAGGTATTTAAATAAAAGAGAATAAGTAAAGAGCTGGCAGACTTGTGACCATACCTTCAATTAGACTTACCCACCATTTGTCTTCAAAGATGACTGCAAAGGAGGCAGATGAAAGTATAATCATTGGTACGTATATCAGCAAATTTAGATATGGAAAATAGCCTTGTGTTATGGCTGTTATGAAAAGAATCAAAATCGATATGCATAGGAAAATGGCAATCCATACCGTATAAAATAATAATCTCTGTTTCATTTTTCTTTTGTCTATGGTATTTACATCTTCTTTACATACCAATCATTGCCAATATATTCATACTCTTGCTTATGCGCGTCGAAAAGGTATCTTTTATCATCATAGCCTTTATTTATTTTTATATAGTCAATACCATTAGAAATCACTCTTATTATCTTCCCATTATCTATGCAACAATACGATAGATTTAATTTCTTATAAGCCTTGAGAAACTTAATTATCTCGTTATCCTGTAAGGGATAGTTCTTTGGCTTTTTAGTTATTCTTAGCTGGTTATCTACAAACACAAGACCACTCCCCTTTTCCCTAAATAGCTCAAAAATGGTCACGTCAATATCTCTATTATAGATTAAGACACCATCTAATTTATTATAATCATAGTTTATTATTTGACTACTATAGTTTACTTCGGAAGAACAACCACCGAAGAGAAATAGAGCAATAAATAAAACTAATATCTTTATCTTCAAATTCATACAACTATTTTCTGCAAAAATAACGCAAACGAGAGCAAAGGAAGCTTGCTTCCACTTTGCCGAGTGCAGCATATTTTCTGCAAAGATATAAAAGATATTCTCTAAATCGGAATTTGAACTTTATTTTTTAATTCCATTTTGATTGATACGATACAAAACTACTATTTTGTAAAGATAATTCTAAACACACAAAATAAAAGACGCCCAATAAGGGTTCAATTGAGGCTTAATTGATCTCTAACAAAGGCTTAATTGAAGCCTTAAAGGGCGTTAGTTAGAAGCTAATTAAGCACCTTTTGTTTTCGAACTTTGTAATCTATTGATTAACTGATAGTTGCAAGTGTGATTTTTAGTGGTCGTTTTTTGACTTTAAAAGTACTTTTTACAGAAATATTTGTAAACATATTTCAATCGCGTAAGTTATCTGGTTTTTGTAAAAAAGTGAGGTTGTCATCTAATGAACGAGTTGGGTTAAAACTTAGTTTAGTATTTCTTTTTATATAAAGAAAGGGGTGAGAGAAGCTCATAAATAGAAACTTCTCTCACCCCATAGACTTTTATCTGTATAGAACAGGAGGACTAAAACTTAGTAAGCGTGGTCGTCCTCAGCAATTTCCTTACGATCAATAGCCTTCTTGTCGATTGCACGCCAAGCATAAACAATGTATGCCAAAACGAATGGAACAAGGAAACTAACATAGAACATAGCCTTCAATGTGAACTCACTTGAAGAACTGTTCTGAAGTGTCAATGAGCTCTGTAGGTCGGCTGTTGATGGATAGTAAGCTGTGTTGTTCCATCCTGCAATGAGGAAGAGAACCAAAACAACCAATACGACACCAATACCTGCAGGCCAAATACCACGTACATACTCTGGCTTAAGAACAGTCTTAACGATTCCGAAAAGCAAGAGAACAACACCTACAAGCAGAATGATAGCTAATGGCCACATTGCAAATAAGTTGTTCAGATACTTCATTGGTTCCATAACGATAACGCCAGCTTCATTTACTGCGTAGCCCTCGCCTACCAATGTTACAATAAGGAAAGGCAAGAAGAACAGTAAGAAAAGAACTGTGTTAACGAGCAACTGCTTGCGAACACGTCCACGGATAATGTCATCATTCACATTATTATTAATATAGAGTGTACCGAGGATACGTGCAAGGAATACTACAGAAATACCAAAGATAACTACCCAAGGATTGAGCAGTACGTCAAGTCCACGTGAACCATTTGCCCAATGAGAGATAACAGGCTGCATGAAGTCAGTAATGTTACCTTTCTCTACGATGAAGTTAGAACCTGTAAAGAAGGTTGCAACAGCTCCACCTAAGAGCAATGGACCAAGAATACCATTAATAATCAATCCCGTCTGGAAGGTACGAACACCAAAGAGGTTACCTGCCTTATTCTGGAATTCATAGCTAATAGCCTGAATGATAAATGTGAAGAGAATCAATACCCACACCCAATAAGCACCACCAAAACTGGTACTATAGAACAATGGGAAAGAAGCAAAGAATGCTCCACCGAATGTTACGAGTGTTGTAAAGGTGAACTCCCACTTACGACCTGTTGAATTAATAAGCATACGGCGCTCTTCTTCTGTCTTACCCAATTGGAAAATCATTGAGTTTGCACCTTGCACGAACAGTAGGAAGACAAGTAGCGCACCTAAAAGTGAGATGATGAACCACCAGTAGTGTTGCAGAAAATCGTATGTCATAGTTCTGGTCCTTTCTTAATTTGCTTACACATAATACTAACTTCAACTGTCAACATTGCAGTAAAGAGAACAAGGAAGAGGAAGAAGGTGAATGCGATACCACCACTTGAGAGGTCGCTCACTGCTGCCCATGTTGGAAGCATATCCTGGATTGTCCATGGCTGGCGGCCAAATTCGGCAACAAGCCATCCACACTCACTTGCAATAAAAGCTAATGGGATGAGTGCAATACCTACTCTCTGTAACCAACGTGGACGAGTAATATCTTTCTTGTAAACAATAAACAATATCACTGCAAAGATAAGGATGAAGAAACATCCAAGGCCTACCATAATGCGGAATGACCAGAAGTTAACAGGGATGAATGGCACAATCTGCTCTGCATCTTTAATATATCCATAGCCGAAGTACTTCATATCCTTTTCAAGAACTTTGAGATTAGACTCTTTGTCCTTTCCTGCACGATAGTCTTTAAGTGCTTGGATGGCATTACGACCACGTTCCTGCTTCTCCTTCAACGATGGTTCCATTGTGCCGTCAGCCTTCTTATAACCACGGATAATATCCTTTACACCTGGGACATAACCATGTGCATCCTTTGTTGCAAGGATAGAAAGCATGTTAGGTACAGCTATTCGCATAGGAGGTTCAGACTGGTTCATGTAATCAGGCTGCTCAAATGGGTTCACCCAAGCAACTGCTGTCAAACTCTGATCAGTACCTCCTTCATAGAGAGCTTCCATGGCTGCAAGCTTCATTGGCTGTGATTGTGCTACCATATAAGCAGAGTTATGACCTGTAGAACCTGCTAAAAGAGAAGCTACAAGACCAACAGCAGCACCTACCTTAATACTCTCCTTTGCAAGCTCTATGTGACGCTTACGAAGCAGATACCAGCAGCTTACACCAACTGTGAATGCTGCGCCCAATATCCAAGAAGAAGTAATGGTATGTGTGAACTTGTCAATTGCAAATGGACTCAGTGCAACATCGAGGAATGAGGTCATCTCATTACGCATCGTATCAGGATTGAATGTACAACCGATAGGATACTGCATCCACGCATTAGCCACGAGAATCCACCATGCTGAGAGCGTTGCTCCCAATCCAGTGAGCCATGTTGATGCAAGGTGGAAGCCCGCTGAAACCTTGTTCCAACCGAAGAACATTACTGCAACGAATGTTGACTCCATAAAGAAAGCCAAGATTCCTTCGATGGCAAGTGGTGCACCAAAGATGTCACCAACGAACCAAGAATAGTTACTCCAGTTAGTTCCAAACTCGAACTCAAGGATGATACCAGTAGCAACACCCATGGCAAAGTTAATACCAAACAATCGCTGCCAGAAGCGAGTTGCAGTACGCCAGAACTCCTTTCGGGTGCGATAATAACAAGTCTCCATGATTCCCATTACGACAGCTAAGCCCAGTGTCAAGGGAACGAAAAGCCAGTGATAGATGGCTGTCAGTGCAAACTGTGCACGTGACCAGTCAACAGTTCCTGGATCAATGGCTAAAAGTAGGTTTTCCATTGTTTGTTGTTATTTATTAAAATGTTATGAATTGAATATATTGCTATCGGTTATAATTGATGATAATAACTGAAGTTCGTTACCTTTTCATCAGTTGTTGCTCAATGAATTCGCCCTCTTTCCCTTTTTCCGCATTCGCTTTTAGAAAGTTTGGAAAGAAGAAAATCTTTAACACAAGGAACATAATAGCCAACTTAACTATTATCACTGTCCAAAGTGTTTTACCCAATGTCATGTGCCGAAACCCGTCATAATAGAGGTCAAACGCACGATAAAAGAAATTGTTTTTGTTCACTGTATGAAATGTTTTCGTACTTGTATTTTATACAAACCTATCCTGCAAAGTTAAACATTTATTTCCAAAGTTGTTCTATATTTCCCTAAAAATAGGCATATTTTTGTATTTTAATGATTATCAGCCTACCTTTCCTTGTTAATCAATATAAAAAAGCTACTTTTGCAAAAGATATTTTTTAGAGGCATTTAACAATGAAAAAGTTATTCACCATAGCAATGTTATTGGGTGTCACCTTGGGCATTCATGCACAGGAGGTGTACTCTCTGCAGAAGTGTCGTGAGCTGGCTTTACAAAACAATCGTCAGCTAAAGGTTTCGCGTATGACAGTAGATGTGGCAGAAAACACACGTAAGGCAGCTAAGACAAAGTATCTGCCACGTGTTGATGCACTTGCTGGTTACCAACACTTTTCACGAGAGATTTCACTTCTCAGCGATGATCAGAAGAATGCATTTAGCAATCTTGGAACAAATACCTTTGGGCAGTTAGGTGGTCAGATTGGACAGAACTTGACCTCGTTAGCACAACAAGGTATCCTCAGTCCACAGATGGCTCAGCAACTTGGTCAGCTCTTTAGCAATGTTGCGACACCACTCACTCAGGTAGGAAACAATATTGGACAAAGTATCAATGACGCATTTCGTTCAAACACAAAGAACGTCTATGCCGGTGGTATTGTTGTCAATCAACCTATTTATATGGGAGGTGCTATCAAAGCAGCTAACGATATGGCAGCTATTGGTGAACAGGTTGCACAAAACAATATCAGCCTTAAACGACAGTTAGTCCTCTATGGAGTTGATAATGCGTATTGGCTTGCTATCTCCTTAAAGAAGAAAGAAGCGTTAGCAATTCGCTATCGTGATTTAGCTCAAAAGCTCAATGAGGATGTTAAGAAGATGATACGCGAGGGTGTAGCTACTCGAGCTGATGATTTGAAGGTTGAGGTAGCTGTTAATACAGCTGACATGCAAATTGCTCGTATTCAAAGTGGTGTATCATTAGCTAAGATGGCATTGTGCGAACTTTGTGGTCTTGATTTGAATGGTGATATACCTCTGTCTGATGAAGGTGATGCCGACCTCCCTCCTACTCCATCAACGCAGTTTGACAACTATACAGTCTCTTCTTCAGATACAACAGGGCTTAACGAAGCTCGTCCAGAGCTACGTCTCTTACAGAATGCTGTTGATTTGAGCATACAGAATACCAAACTTATTCGTTCACTTTATATGCCTCATGTACTTCTTACTGCTGGCTATTCCGTATCGAATCCGAATCTCTTTAATGGTTTTCAGAAACGTTTTACAGACTTATGGAACATAGGAATAACAGTTCAAGTACCAGTATGGAATTGGGGAGAAAACAAATATAAGGTACGCGCAAGTAAGACCGCTACGACTATAGCACAGTTAGAAATGGATGACGTACGTAAGAAGATTGACTTGGAGATAGAGCAGAACAGACTCCGTCTTAAAGATGCAAACAAGCAACTTGCTACCTCTCAGAAGAATATGGCTGCTGCAGAAGAGAACCTTCGTTGTGCCAACGTAGGCTTCAAAGAGGGTGTTATGACGGTTACAGAAGTTATGGCTGCTCAGACTGCTTGGCAGACTTCACGCATGGCAATCATTGATGCAGAAATCAGCGTAAAGTTAGCACAAACAGGATTGCAAAAGGCTCTTGGCGGTTTATAATACAAGTTTGAACTTTGAGACTTGCGTTTCATGGAGTATTAGAAAGTCACCAACTCATATCTTAAAGGTTCATATTGCAAGAATAAAATACTTAATATATAAAAATCAAACCTCAAAAATATGTCAGCAAAATCACAACATAATAACATACTTTTAGCCGTAATAGGCTTTGTTTCTGTAGTAGTTATCGTGGCCGTTATTGGTTATTTCACCATTGACCGCACAGAAGAAACCATACAAGGAGAAGTAGAAGTAAGTGAATATCGTGTAGCTTGTAAGTTCCCAGGCCGTATCACAGATATAAAAGTGAAAGAAGGCGACTTTGTTCACAAGGGAGACGTCCTTGCTACATTGGCTATCCCTGAAGCAAGTACACAAGAGAAAGTGGCTGAAGCTGCGGCTGGTGCAACAGATGCTTTGAGTGCTTTGGCAGAAGGTCCTACACGTCGTGAGACTGTAGAAAGTGCTTATCAAATTTATCAGCAGGCTATTGCAGCAAATGATATTGCCGAAAAGACCTACGGTCGTATGCAACGATTGTACGACGAAGGAGTGATGAGTGCACAGAAACGTGATGAGGCTATGGCAGCATACGAAGCAACAAAGGCTGGTGTACAAGTTGCTAAATCGCAGTGGGAACTTGCTAAGAATGGTGCCCAGCGTGAGACTAAAGAGGCTGCAAGAAAGCAAGCGCAGGCTGCTCGTTCTGCTGTTGATGTTGTTCGTTCAGTCTTGAAAGAAACCGTACAGCGTGCAACAGCAGACGGAGAGGTTGAAACAATCTATCCAAAGGTAGGCGAACTTGTCGGCTTAGGTAGTCCGATTATGAGTATCTCAATGGTTGATGATATTTGGGGAACATTTAATGTTCGTGAGGATCAACTCAAGGACATGAAGGTTGGCACAGTTCTAAAAGCCTATGTTCCTGCTCTTGATAAGAATATCGAACTGCGTGTAACCTCCTTAAAGGATAAAGGTTCTTACGCTGTGTGGAAGGCTACTAAGACCAATGGACAGTATGATTTAAAGACATTCCAAGTTAAGGCAAAACCAACAAAGAAGGTTGAAGGTTTAAAGCCTGGTATGTCGTTGATACTAAAGAAGTAGGACCTCCCCCAGCCCCTCCAAAGGAGGGGAGTTGCCTAACGGGATAAAATTGGTTGTTTTTTAAGTAACAATCAGTTATCGAATAATGGCAAAATAAAAACTCTCTTAGCATCTTCTATAGATGTGCTGATGGTAAACACATGTGGTGCTGATGGCTAACCCCAATGGTGCTAAGGATTAATACTAAAGACAGAGGGGCTTGCTTTACTAATAAGCTATTAAAAAATCATTATTTAAAGACCATCTAACAAAGACATTTAAAGGCAGTTTTCCTCACATAATATCCTTTTATAGAGGGAGTTGAGGAGGCTTTTTAATCATAATGAAGAAGTTACTCTTATACATAAGAAGGATTGTTAATCTCTCTGCTCGTGAAGTTGGATTGATGATACATAACCCCATCTACATCTGTTGTATGGTGGTTTTTCCTCTTGTTATCATCTTTTTCTTTACATCTCTGATGAGTACTGGGCAGCCAGAGAAACTCCCTTGTGGTGTTGTCGACAACGATAACACTTCTGTTACACGTGCTATGATTCGTCAGTTGGATGGTTTTCAAAGTACTCGTGTCGCAGGGCATTACAACAATGTATCTGAAGCACGTAAAGCCATACAGCGCAATGAGATATATGGTTTCCTCTATATCCCAGAAGGAACAACGGCTAAGCTTGTTTCTCAGCGACAGCCAGAGGTATCTTTCTATTATAGTAATGTGACACTCGTTGCGGGAGGTATGATTTTCAAAGACCTCAAGACTGTAACTACTCTTAGTTCTGCAGCTGTTGGTGCAGCTAAGTTGCAGATGCTTGGAAAGACGCCTGATGAGATTAAAACAATCATTCAGCCAATAGGTCTCGACGTACACATGGTTGGTAATCCTTGGATGAACTATAATATTTATTTAAGTAGTATTATGATTCCTGGTATTCTGGTGCTATTCATGTTTCTTATTACCGCCTACTCTATCGGTACAGAACTAAAGTTTGGTAGAGCTAATGAGTGGATGTCTATGGCTGGAAATAATATTTTTTTAGCACTTACAGGTAAACTATTACCACAGACACTCATCTTCTTAACCATATTCTTAGGATATGAATGGTATGTCTATGGTTATCTAAACTTCCCACACCCCGGTGGGCTGGGCATGATCATCTTCCTTGCCATACTTACTGTACTATCATCTCAGGGCTTCGGTGTTTTTGTCTTTGGATTGATGCCTTCTCTGCGAATGTCTATGAGTATATGTTCTCTTTGGGCTGTGGTAGGCTTCTCAGCCTGTGGTGCAACCTTCCCACTATTTGCTATGGACGGTATGATTGAAGCCTTGGCACAGATCATACCATTGCGCCATTATTATATGATTTATCAAATCTGTATCTTCAATGGTTATCCATTGATAAATGCGTGGGTGAATGTCATAGCACTGGTAGCTTTTGCCTCACTGCCAATCCTTGTGATTAGAAATATTAAGCGAGCAATGGTTGAATATGTGTATATACCTTAAAGATATGCAAGTGTCATCCACTAACGGTCATAAAGGATGAGTTTATGCGCAGAATTTTATCAAAGGTAAAGTTCCATAAAGAGTTATATTTATGTGTATTACTCATCACTGATTAAATAATCTCTCAAAGAAGAGGGTTTAACAAACTGTCAATTATGTCAGAAACAAAGAATACAACGAAGTCTATTAACAAAAAGAAAGCAAACTCAGGACCACTGAGTTTTCTGTCTTCTCTTTGTTATATATGGTGGTTGGAGACGAAGAGTACGATTAAAGACGAAGGAGTATTAATATTCTTTCTTGTTGTACCTTTGGCTTATCCACTGCTTTACTCATGGATATATAATAATGAGGTGGTGCGTGAGGTTCCTGTTGCTATTGTCGATTTATCTCACTCTTCATCTTCACGTGAGTTTATTCAAGACTTTGATGCGTCACCTGATGTACGTGCTGCCTACTATTGTAATAACCTGCAGGAGGCTGAAGCATTGGTAGGGAAACAGGCTGTACATGGTGTACTCTACTTTCCAAGTGACTTTGAACGCACTTTGCACCGTGGTGAAAAGGCTCATGTGGGTGTGTATTGTGACATGAGTCTGATGCTTACCTATAAGGCTATCTATCAGACTGCATTGGCAGTATCAATGGAAATGGGTACTGACATAAAGAAAGAACATTCCTTATCGTTTACAGAAAGAGATGAAGAGGTTAGCACCGAACCAATGATAGTAGATGCAGAGCCTATCTTTAATACAACGGGAGGTTATGGTAATGCTATTCTTCCTGGTGTGTTGATTCTTATTCTACAGCAAACATTACTTCTCGGAATTGGCTTATCAGCAGGTACAGCACGTGAAAACAACCGTTTCCAAGACCTTGTTCCTATCGGTAAGCACTACAATGGAATTATGAAGATAGTACTTGGCAAATCCTCTTGCTATTTCATGATTTATTGTGTTATGGCAGCATACGTAACAATGGTTGTACCCCATTTGTTTAACTTCACTATGCTTGCCCATCCTGCTGACCTCTTTTGGCTTCTGTTGCCATATCTGTTAGCGGTTATCTTCTTCGGTATGACTATCTCGTGTCTTGTGCGTTATCGTGAGAATGTAATGCTTTTAGTGGTGTTCACGTCTATTCCATTCCTTTTCCTTACAGGTGCATCATGGCCACAGAGTAGTATTCCTGGTGGCTGGCAGGGTGTCAGTTGGCTTATTCCTTCCACCTTTGGTGTTCGTGGATATTTACGAATAGCCTCTATGGGTGCTACCATTGATGATGTATTGCCAGAAGTTCGTGCTTTATGGATACAAGCAGCTGTATATTTTGTGACAACCTGCTTTGTCTATAGGTTCCAGATTGTCAATGCTCGTAAACATGCTATCTCACACTATCAGATGATTCAAGATAGGATTAAGACTGCTCGTGAGAAGAAGTCTAAGGAATAATAAATATTCTAAGAAAAGGTTTTAGCATACAATGCTCTTTATTGATATAATAGAGAAGTAGAACCCTTTACAGCAGAAAGAATAATCTACTTTGTAAATATTTTTCACCAGTACTGTTCTTATCAAGGCTTAATTGGCTTTGAAAAGACGCACTTTTGGATTGCAAAAGGTGCCCTTTTGAAGTCTTACTAACGCCCTTTTGAAAGCCAATTAAGCACCTTTTGTTATGCAATCTTGTAACATCTTAATAGCAAGACAGTTACAAAGGCAAACGAAATAGTACTTTTTTACTTGATTTCTATAAAGAGATTAAGGAATAATGTAAAATAAATTCAATCACTGTCTATTCTAAAAAGTAAGTGTTTATAGCCCCAATTTGAATTGAATAAGACAAATGGGAATATAAGTTTATACGTCTATTAGATATATCTACATTAGATTATAAACTTGTATTCCCATAACTAATATATCTTCTTATATCACTCTTAAAAGTAGAAGTGTCCTCTCTTCTTTGTGTTAAATGCTACCCTTATGCAAGGTGGAAAAGAAAGACTTACTTTGATGTGTCTCTATGTAGCACACTTCCGTTTGCCTGATGCGTAGCAAGAACAAGTACTTCGGCAATCTGAACATGGGCAGGAGCGGAAGCAGCATAGAACACAACCTCAGCTATATCGTCACCAGTGAGTGGCTTAACACCCTCATATACCTTTTCAGCACGAGCATCATTGCCATGGAAACGTACATTAGAGAAGTGGGTCTCTACCAATCCAGGCTTTACGTTCGTCACACGTACAGAGGTATGTGCAAGGTCAATACGGAGTCCGTCGGTAATAGTCTTTACTGCTGCCTTTGTACCACAATAGACATTACCGCCTGCATAAGCTGCATCGCCAGCTACAGAACCGATGTTAATAACATGTCCGCTGTCACGTTTTACCATTCTTGGAACAACAAGGCGTGTCATAGTTAAGAGTCCTTTGATATTGGTATCAATCATCGTTTCCCAATCTTCAAAGCTACCTTCATATTCAGGTTCTAAGCCAAGAGCCAAACCAGCATTGTTAATTAAGACATCAATCTGCTGCCATTCAAGTGGTAGGCTGTTGATAGCTGCAGTTGCAGCATTACGATTTCGTACGTCAAAAGCAAGTGCTAACACTCTTATTCCCTCTGCTTCAAGTTCTTTCTTTAGGTTAGCAAGGAGTTGTGCTCTACGGCCAGTAATGATAACATCATACCCTCCTTGTGCAAACTTACGTGCGCAGGCTTCGCCAATTCCACTGGTAGCACCAGTAATTAATACTATTTTTCTCATATTATGACTAAGTTATTATTTAAAGACAATATTGTTTAAGACGGACTTATAGAAAGGAGAACTTGCTCCCCTACTCGTTTCTTATCTAACAGTTAGTGTCTACAAAATACTACTATTATTTATTCGACACCGCCACACCTATTAATATCAACGCACTTCCGACATAGGCTATGGCTGTCATTGGCTCGTTGAGGAAGATAGCACTGGTTGCTACTGTGGTGATAGGGTTTAGATATAGATAGTTCGATGATGTCATGGCACCAATCTTCGCAATGACTAATGTCCACAGAACGAAGCAAAGGAAAGACGCTACAAGACCAAGGAACAATAGATTTAAGATCACTTTCGGTGTAAGAAGCATGGAGGTAGTTGCCGTCCATGGGTCAAAAAGAAAGGCTGGCAATACCGTTACAAGTCCGTAGAAGAAAATCTTACGTGTTATAAAAACAGCAGAATAACTGTTTGATATCTTCTTCATTAGTAAGGAATAAACAGCCCAACATAGTGATGCCAACAACGTGAGGAGGTCGCCCCAAGGATTCAGATGTAGGACAAAACTACCATTGAAGATAACGATAGCAACACCCATCAAGGCTATCAACGAACCGAGAATCAATGACCAACTTGCTTTAATACTCTTCACAAAGGTAATACCAAGTAGTACTGTAAGCAGTGGTGCAGTACAAACAATGAAACTAACGTTATTGACATAAGTAAGTCCCACGGCATAGTTTTCTGCAAGGAAGAACACCGAACCTCCCGTTATACCTAATAAAACCATAATTAATTCATCACGCCATGTACGAGAAAAAAGCTGACGTGGCGAGATAAACCATATACAAATATAGGCAATAACAAAGCGTAGGAAAAAGATTTCCAACGGTGTTAACCCACTGTTATAAAGCACCTTTGTGTTTACAAAGGTAGTACCCCATACGGCGACAATAGCAATGGCAAGAAGATGCCATAGTATGTTTTTATTCTTGATGTTCGGCATATTTCCTAAGAGGATTAGGTAAGGTTTTACCTTTTGTGATAAGAATTATTACGGAAGTAATGATAAGTACACAACCAATAATAATAGATGTTGTGAGTGGTTCGCCCATTAGTGTGATACCAATAGTCATTGCAGTGAGAGGCTCAAAGGCTCCTAAGATAGCAACACTGGCAGAATCAATCAAGGTGAGTGAACGAACCAACGTAACGTTACTGATAGTGGTTGGAATCAAACCCAGTAGTATCAATGAAAGAAAAGAGTCTGCATTCGTAATTCGTTGTACACCTCCTGTCGTAAATGTTGCATAAAGAATGAGTAGCAACATTGCCATAAAAAAAATGTAGAAATTAACCTTCAACGCCGGCAACTTACGAATACGCATGTTAGGGAAAAGTACCATATAGATAGCATACAGCAGTCCTGAAGACATGGCAAGTGTAACACCCCACATCGACTTAATACCGTCTGTATGCCCTATTCCGCCAAGAAAAGCCACACCAGCAATAGCAAGCAAAATAGCTAAGGATATGCGAATTGTAAGTTTTTCGTTAAAGAAAAGAATGAGAAGAATCTCCGTCCATACTGGATAAGAGAATAGCAGGGTGGTAGCTATACCACCAGGCATATATTCGTAACTACTGAAAAGACATACAGCCGACACAGCATACAGAATCGAAAGGAATGTGATACGGAGTCCATCTCCCCATCGTATATGCAGATTTTGCTTACGCCATAAGAGGATCGCCATCATAAAAAGACAACCGAAAGCGAAACGATAGATTAACACTGACGGCAGTAACATTCCCGATTCCATTACAGGAATAGAGAAAAGCGGGATAGTACCGAACGTAATTGCAGAAAGGCTGGCATAGCCATAACCCTTTATAGTGGAAGAATTATTCACGATTTATATGTGTGTTGATTAACGCTAATATAAGTGCAAAATTACATATTTTTCTGCAATATATGTACCGAAAACTCCTATAAAAAGGTCAAGAATAGAGAACAATGACTATACCATGAGGTATGGCAACTATAAATAGCTTTTACTTGGGCTAACTATTGCAAGGCATTTAGCCCCCAACACCATTGGTGTTTACCATTAGCACCACATGTGCGGAGCATCAACACCTTGGCAAACATAGTCTTTTAATTGGGGAGAAAACTATATAATATGACGTGCTAAACGTTAAATATAAGTTAAATCTTAGGTAACTATTTCCTATTTAAGTAATAACATTTACTTTTGTCAACCGATAAATAAATTAAGAAACAAGGGGTGCTGCACGGTTGTGTTGCTGAGATTATACCCATAGAACCTGACGCTGATAATGCAGCCGCAGGGATTGTCTCATTCTATACTTACACTTTGTTTGTCATTAATGAGACTGTTTTCTATCTCGTATCATCTTTTGAAAAACTGCAATAGACGTACCTCTACAAACCGATATGGTGCATGAGATATATTTGTGCTTTGACAATTGCAGGCTCTGACTGTAGCGGTGGAGCTGGAATACAAGCAGACATAAAGACTATGTCAGCCTTGGGTGTCTATGCAGCAACTGCTATTACATCTATTACTGTGCAAAATACGAAAGGTGTACAGGCTGTTCATGGAGTGAATCCTCTTATCGTTGCCAACCAGATTAAGGCGGTTATGGACGATATAAAACCTGATGCTGTAAAGATTGGGATGGTAAATGATTGTGCTACTATACACGCCATAGCTGATACGTTGACGTTTTATCCTAACATTCCGATAGTGATTGATCCGATTATGATATCTACGAGTGGCTTTAGACTTATGAAACAAGATGCTTTAGAACTATTTTGTCATTCTTTGCTTCCTATGTCTACCCTACTGACTCCTAATCTTCCTGAGGCTGAGATATTGTCAAATATGAAACTAAATTCCATTGATGATATGGATATAGCAGCACAAAGAATCTTGAGTTTGGGGTGTAAAGCTGTTCTGATAAAAGGAGGACATATGACAGGAGATAGAAAGATTGACCGGCTATATATGGCTAATGGAATAGTACAAACCTTTACCCGTAAGACAATAGACACCCAAAACACTCATGGAACAGGTTGTACACTATCCTCTGCTATCACTTCCTTTATAGCACGTGGACTGAATTTAGCTGATGCTATAGCTGCTGCAAAGGACTATCTTTCTCAAGCATTGGAAGCTGGTAAGGATATTCATATAGGCGAAGGACACGGACCTATTAACCATTTGTTTAATCCAGAGAAACAAATAACTTTATGATACAGTTTATTACACATGCCAATGAACGCTATGATTACTTAGATGGTGTTCGAATGGCACTCGAAGGAGGATGCCGATGGATTCAACTTCGAATGAAAGATGCTTCAGAAAAAGAGATTCTGAAGACTGCAGAAAGTACGAGAAAACTATGCAAGAAATACGGTGCTGTCTTCATTCTTGATGACTATGTAGAACTGGTAGAAAGAACAGGGGCTGACGGTGTACATCTTGGTAAGAATGACATGCCTATCGATGAAGCACGTCGTCTTCTTGGAACGGATAGAATTATAGGAGGAACAGCAAATACTTTTGAGGATATTAAACGTATTAATTCAGCTGGGGCAGACTATATTGGCTGCGGTCCTTTTCGCTTTACGACTACCAAGAAAAAGCTGTCCCCTATCTTAGAGTTAGATGGCTATAAACGTATCATAGAGCAAATGAATGCGTACAGGATTAACCTTCCTGTCATTGCCATAGGTGGAATCCTTCTGCCTGACGTGTCAGATATAATGCAAACGGGGGTGAGTGGGATAGCTGTAAGTGGTGCAATTCTCAATGCTGACAATGATAATAGTCCGGTTGCAACAATGAAAAGATTTATCAACGAACTTAAATCAAACAATAAATGAAAACAGAATTCAAATTTAGTTATCCTTCTTCTGAGAAGGTTTACCTAAGTGGGAAACTTTATCCTGAGCTCAAAGTGGGAATGCGAAAAGTACATCTTACTCCTACTGTTACTATCAAGAAAGGAGAAAGATGTGAGGAAAGCAACGCCCCAGTGTATATATATGATACCAGTGGAGCTTATAGTGACCCAAACATTGATATCAACTTAGAGCGCGGACTGCCTAAACTTCGACAACCTTGGGTCGTAAAACGTAGGGAAAGAGAGACACAAATGTATTTCGCCAAACAGGGTGTTATAACTGAGGAGATGGAATACGTTGCCATCAGAGAGAATATGAACTGTAAGGAATTGGGTATCAGTACGCGTATCACTCCAGCGTTTGTATGCAAGGAAATTGCCGAAGGGAGGGCTGTAATACCTGCTAACAAGAAACATCCAGAGTCTGAACCAATGATTATCGGGACGAACTTTCTGGTAAAGATAAACGCCAATATCGGCAACTCCTCCACATCATCTGGTATCGAACAAGAGATTGAAAAGGCTGTTTGGAGTTGTAAATGGGGGTGCGATACATTAATGGATTTATCTACAGGTAAGGATATTCATGAGACACGAGAACGAATTCTTCGCAACTGTCCTGTCCCTGTTGGGACAGTACCTATGTATCAAGCTTTTGAGAAAGTTAATGGAAAGATTGAAGCTCTTAACTGGGAAATATTCCGTGATACCTTAATTGAACAGTGCGAACAAGGAGTGGATTACTTTACAATTCATTGTGGCATACGATTAAAGAATATACATCTTGCTGACAATCGATTGACAGGTATCGTAAGTCGTGGCGGTAGTATTATATCCAAATGGTGCAAAGAATATCAGAAAGAGAGTTTCCTCTATGAACATTTTGATGATATATGTGATATCTGTGCAAGGTATGATGTTGCTATATCGTTGGGAGACGGACTACGTCCTGGTTGTACGTACGATGCGAATGATGCTGCTCAATTTGCCGAACTTGACACGATGGGTGAATTGGTTGAGCGTGCATGGGATAAGAATGTACAGGTCTTTATTGAAGGACCTGGTCATGTTCCAATGCATAAAATCAAGGAGAATATGGAACGACAAATTGATAAGTGCCATGGTGCACCCTTCTATACATTAGGGCCACTCGTCACAGATATTGCTCCAGCTTATGATCATATCACTTCTGCTATTGGTGCATCTCTCATTGGATGGTACGGTACTGCCATGCTATGTTATGTAACACCAAAGGAGCATCTTGCCCTACCTGAGAAAGAAGATGTACGTATTGGTGTCATCACCTATAAGATAGCTGCTCACGCAGCAGACCTTGCAAAGGGACATCCGAGTGCTTTTATCCGTGATAATGCATTGAGTAAAGCACGTTATGACTTCCGTTGGAAAGACCAGTTTAACTTAGCACTCGACCCTGAGCGTGCGCTTGAATATTACAAAGCAAGCAACTCTGTTGATGCAAACTATTGTACAATGTGCGGTCCACATTTCTGTGCTGCACGTATAAGTCATTCTCTCAAGGACTGTGAGGAATAAGCAAAAAAATAACAATTATCCGTAAATATAAATTTATTATGATTGAGACACAAGTATCAAAAGGTATTATTAGTACCTATTTCGACAAACTTCAGCGTAATTTAGATCTCGATGTTGCCATCGTTGGTGGTGGCCCTTCTGGCATCGTTGCAGCTTATTATCTGGCGAAAGCAGGGTTAAAAACAGCTCTATTCGATCGCAAGCTTTCACCTGGCGGAGGTATGTGGGGTGGCGCAATGATGTTCAACCAAATCGTTATACAGGAAGAAGCGTTGCACATTGTCAAGGACTTCAATATCAGCTATCAGCCTTATGAAAACGAACTTTATACCATTGACTCCGTTGAAAGTACCTCCGCTTTGCTTTATCATGCAGCTCATGCTGGTGCAACAATCTTCAACTGCTATTCTGTTGAAGATGTTGTCTTCAAGAATGATGTTGTAAGTGGTGTTGTAGTCAACTGGACTCCAGTCCTTCGCGAAGGACTACATGTTGACCCATTAAACATCATGTCTAAATGTGTGATTGATGGTACTGGACATGACAGTGAGATATGTAAAGTTGTGGCACGTAAGAATGGTATTCAACTTGACACTGTTACAGGCGGAGTTGTGGGTGAAAAGTCCTTGGATGTGGCTGAGGGTGAGCGTATGGTCGTTGAAGGCACACGTGAAATTTACGCTGGACTCTATGTCTGTGGTATGGCTTCTTCAGCCGTAGCAGGAACTCCACGAATGGGGCCTATATTTGGTGGTATGTTACTATCTGGCAAGAAGGTAGCCGATTTGATTATAGATAAACTAAAGAAATAAACATTATCTGATGAAATGGATAATCATTACCTCTCCCGAGTTCTTATCGGGAGAGGCTACCTTCATAAGTAAACTCTTTTCACAAGGGCTTGATTTATTGCATCTGCGTAAGCCAGAAGCATCATTAGAAGCCTACAAGCAACTTCTTCTTCAAATACCAGAGCAGTGGCACAGTCGAATCGTTCTGCACGAACATTTCGAATTGGCAGAAGAATATAAGCTTCATGGTATTCATTTGAATCGGCTCTGTTCTGTAGCTCCCAAGGCTTATCATGGAAGCATTTCTTGCTCTTGTCATACCATAGAGGAAGTTATAACACAAAAAGACTCAAAAGACTATGTATTCTTGAGCCCTATCTTTGATAGTATCTCTAAAGTAGGATATCATGCAGCCTTCTCCCCTACCTCACTTAAGCAGGCTGCTATGGAAAACATCATTGATGAAAAAGTAATTGCCTTGGGAGGTATAACTGCTAATAACATCTTTCTTGTCAAAGAGTGGCACTTTGGTGGTGTTGCGTTATTAGGAGATATATGGAAGCGTATGTCAGACCCACAAGTAGATGAATATCTGAACCATATTCGAACACTCCTTTAATAAGTTTAGACTAATATGAACTCAAACTCAATAAAAATGATTCTCCAATTGACCTTTTATTATTCCTCTAAGTAACGAAATATAGAATAAACTGGGGTGTTTATCAACCCCATTGACGAGGTAACCTTTAAAGGTATATAATCTAATGTTTCTGCTTCTTTCAGAATCATAAACGTCTTTTGTTCAAGCATTTTATTAATCCTATAGTGTGAGTCAATGTCCTTCTTCTTTATATCTACATGATATAGAATTACATATCCTGAAAAGTAATAACAAGCTATTATCTGTTTGCGATTCCTCTTTGGATAATACCAACACCCCGATGATGATACAACACTATCATACGTGTATTCAAATGGCGAAAGTCCTAAATCATATTTATAAATACCCTTTTGAGCATCTAAAGCAAAATCCTCATTGTAAAATTGTTTATAACCCATAGTATCCTTAGGATTTATAAACCTTCTAATACTGGCATTATCTTCTAAATTTACATAGAAGGGATATGTTTTCCTGTTCAATGAAATCGTACGTCCAATGTGACGATAAGTAATTCCCCCACCTTGTAATTGATTATCATATACCTCATAAAAGCTTTTTACGATTCCGTTTTTAACATATACAACCTCTGTTGACATCTGTGCATTGAGCATATATGCTTGTAACAAAAATACACAACAGAGTATTCCTCTAAGATAGTTATTAGAGGTTCTCCTCAATTTCATTCTGTATACTCTCAGTTTCGCATCTGTTTTATATAATTCTATTTTATTATTCATCATCATTAATGTTTTGTTAATAGGTTTGATAATAAACAGTTGAAAAAACAAAGATAATCATTTGCAAAATAAAAAGCAAATTTACCATTCATTTTATGAGTTCCATTGAAATGATAGCTTCTATTAAATACAAGCAAGAAAACTAATATTCATATCATTAGAATGCTTTTTCGTTTCACTCCTCATCGTTCGCACTATTGGTGTTTACCATCAACACCACATATGCGGAGCATTAACACCTTAACAAACATATTCTACTTATTAGAGAATTGAACGTATTGAAGTTCATATTGGCTATTTGAAACCGAATAAGCAATTTTATATAATAGCTGCAGTAGATAACGAATTATGAGACAGACGAGGTAAAGAGCGATAAAAAAGAGAGTGTGTCAATTTTGACACACCCTCCTCTATCACAAAAGTTTATAGAAGATTGTTAACAGCTATCAAGTCTATCAAAAATTATCTATTTCATGCATTTAAAAGTACCAACCTTCTCTATCTTCAGCACATATAAACCTTTTTGTAGTGTTAAGGTCAAAGGTGCCATTGTTGTAACACCCTGTGCAACAATACACCCATTTGTGCTATAAAGAACATAGCGTAAACCAGCCTGCAATCCATCTACAATTACACCATTAGATGTTTCTCTAACTGTTACATGCGTATCTTCGATGGTTTTTACACTTGTTTCTATAGATTCTATAATATGCCCCGCAAATACATTCCAACCTATTTGATTAGCATAAAGATGTCCACTCTTGACTGGAACCATCAAGCGTGCTTCGTTTATAAACACAATATCTGTAAACATGTTAGCATCTATTGTTGCAGGAGTAACATCATAAGCATATACATCATGTAAATTAATACACTTTTCAAATGCGTCTTTTTCCAAACTACAACCTGCTGGAAGGTGAATAGTATACAAGCCTGTACAGGTTGAGAATGCACTCTTAGAGATAGTTTTAAGCATTGAGAAATAAGGAAGAGTATCTAAACTGCGGCAATACTTAAATGCACTTTCACCTATAAATACTAATGCAGAACTACCTTCCTCTTTTATTTTCAAATTAGTGAGTTTAGGGTTATAACACAATGCATTATCTTTTATCACCTTTAATGATTCTGGTAAAGTTATTTTCTCTAAAGCAGTGTGGTGTGTTAGCGCATAAGGTGCAAGTGTAGTAAGACCTTCTCTTAACACTATTTCTTTTGCCTTCTCTCTTGAAGGTTGAACTGGATAGAACAAAAGCGTTGATAATTGCGCATCATATAAAACTCCTTCAACACTGCGTAAATAACTATTTCCTTCTTCAACCTTTACACTTGTTAGGGCAGGAGCTGTCGTGAAGGCAGCTGGCTGTACATTTTGAGTTGTGGCAAGTATGGTATAAGACGCATCAGAACGTCCGTTAGGATAGCTCACCAACGTAGTTCTATCTTTACTATAAAGCACACCATCTACACTGGTAAAGTGTTGATTTGATGCAGGAACTTCAAACTTGATTAAGCTATTACAATATAAAAATGCAGGATAGCCTACCTTTTCCACCCTATCATTCAAGGTGAGAGAAGTCATTTGATTAGCTCCTTCAAAAGCGTGAGCATCTATGTGAGTTACATTAGATGGCAAAACAGCATCACCAACAGGTGACCATTTAATTAAATGTCCATCTACTATTGTTGCGTCAGTTGGCACCTCTTCTCTCCTTTTACTACAAACCATATTCACTTCCACGTCTGATTGTAAGTTTTCAATGGTATAAGTAGAGTTTGTGTACTTGAGTATTGTATTGCCATTTAATTGCCATTCATCAACATCATATCCTTCCTTAGGTTGTGCAGTAAAGACAATCTTAGACCCCTTTGGCAATGCCTCACCAGTACTTAACACAGTATTATCGCTTACATTTTGAGCTAAGAGTGTACCAGTTTTATCATTAAACGATGCAAATTTAACGACATAATAATCTGCTTTACGATCAAAGTCTACCTGAATATCCATTGCATCTTCTGCAGAAAGTGTGATACTCGACATTGAATAAAAATCTGTTAAGTTCTCAAACTCAGCAGTTGCTACATTTTTCTTTTCTCTTTGCCAGTTGGTTATTCTATATCCACGGCGTGGCTTAGCTGTGAATGTAAGTTTTTCTCCAACTTTTACCTTTGAAGCACTTAACACTTGTGTTCCATCTTCCTTAGTGCAAGTAATTGAACCCATCATAGGCGACACACTTCGGAAAAAGATGTACGCCCCTTCTTCTGTTTTCCTAAAATGTACAACAACGTTTATGTCCTGAGCAACATCTTCTATTTCTAATATGTTTCCTTTTACATTAGATGTTTTATCCTCACCATTTACTAACCATTCATAAGCCTCACAATCAAATAAAGGTATGCTCTTAATAGATAATTTAGAACCTTGTGCAATGTATGTATTATTTTTCACATCTGTCCCTGACAAGGTCCAGGCCTCTAACGAGCCAGGTCCTTCACTACTATAAGTCACCTTTACTTGCTTTACAGCATTAGCTTCACCAACAACTATCTTTGCTTTTTTGAATTCATTTTGTAGTCTTTGCTTTACAGTCTCATTACTAACATATACAATTGTACCCTCTTTATCTGGTAAAGCACCTCCAAAACCAGAGAATTGGTCACTTAGATGAATATCTACCACCTTTAAGTTTCCTACTCCATTAAACGTCAATCCATAGATATTATTTACTTTTTGCAAATGAGGAACTAATAATTCTACAAGCGAGGAACAATTAGATAGTGCACTTTCTCCTATTTCTAAAACAGAAGGAAGATTAAGTTTAACAAGGTTAGAACAATTCTTAAAACTACTATCACCTAAATTTTTACACACTGAAGAAGCCGTGTATTCCGTTAAAGCGCAAGGAAATGAAACCAATGTTCCATCACTTTTGCGTATTAAGGCGTGACCATCTGCCATAAAAGTTGCTGACGCTTGATCAACTACAAACTCCTTCAAAGCAGTACAATTAGAAAAAGGATTAGCTGTAACGTTAGATAAGGAAGCTCCCAAAGACACCGTGTTTAATTGTTCACAATTGGCAAATGCATTCTTACTAATGGTTTCCACTGCTGGCAGAGAAAGAGTTTTGATAGATGAGCAACCCTCAAAAGCCTCCTTATTTATAGTTTTAACGTGTATAGCTACCAAAGAAGTAATACCCGTACAACCCTTAAAAGCGTTCTTACCAATAGTAGTTACTTGGTTAAAATCAACACTCGTAATTTGTGTGTTACTAATGGCTTCACCACCGCCCCAACTATCTTCTCCACCTTCATCCTGTGTATAAAAACAGTTTTCGGCAATTTCAGTAACGCCATCGGGTATCTTTATACTTCCTGAAGCTCCGTCCCACGAAATAAGTTTACCATTTTCTACTCGCTGTGCATTAACTGATACGCTGCAAAAGATAACCAAAAAGGTTACTAAAAAAGGTTTTAATAGATTTTTTTTCATATACTATAAATTTAAAATAACAAATCACAACTATCAGACGCAAATATATAAAACTTTCATGAAAACAAAAACTTCTGAATGAAATTTTTGTTTTTAACTTTATCTCATATTAATCTTAGGCATTCGTAATAATGCGTGCACATCAGGTAAATTGGGTTTATAAAGGTTCCTCTTTAACCGAAAAAAGAGACTTGTTGATAAGGGATGTTATCAACGGTGAGAGTGACTAAATTGTACTTTTAACCATGAGTAATTCTGAGCCATTATACGCTACGTCATCAATTCATTCCAAATTTCTACTTTCTAATAACATCACAAATTCTTTAAAATAGATTTCCTGTCACTCCTATCATCCCCAAAAGACTTGTAACACATTGATTTATAACAGATTCATTTAAAGTGTTAAAAGTGACAGCAAAATAAAATTAAAACTATCATAGTAATATAGCTTTCATTTCTGCAAAATGGTAAACTATTCTATCTCATAAAGAACAACTATAAAAGATAATTATTTGCAAGAATTACAAATTATATGTACCTTTGCATTGTCTTAAGTAAGTTGGATAACTTATAGATTAAAGATTACCTGAGGAATCAGAAAGAATAAAGAAATCCTTTTATCGTATAAAGGATTATCTATAGCACTTATAATAATTAAATTAGGTAAATAGCAATGAGGGTAGCATTTTTCGACGCAAAGTCGTATGACATCGAGTCTTTCAACGAAGTAAACAAAGATTATAATTTCGATATTCGCTATTATCAAGAGCGTCTCAGTATTAGTACTGTGCCTTTGGCAAAGGGTGCAGACGTGGTTTGTATTTTCGTAAATGCAGAGTGCGATGCAAGAGTTATTGATGAATTAGTGAACAATGGTGTAAAACTTGTAGCTCTTCGATGTGCCGGTTTCAATAATGTCGACCTTAAGGCTGCTGAAGGTCGTATTAAGGTAACACACGTACCTGCTTACTCTCCACATGCTGTTGCTGAGTATGCTGTAGCACTGATGCTAAGTCTTAACCGTAAGATTTATCGTGCTGTGAACCGTACACGTGATGGAAACTTCACTTTACATGGTTTGTTAGGCTTCGACATGTATGGTAAGACAGCAGGTGTTGTTGGTATGGGTCGTATTGCCAAGGAGCTTATTAAGATTCTTCACGGCTTTGGTATGAATATCATGGCATACGATCTCTATCCAGATCAAGAGTTTGCAAAGCAGTATAATGTGAAGGTTGTTCAGCTTGACGAACTTTATGCGAATAGTGATATCATCTCCCTCCACTGCCCATTGACACCAGACACAAAGTTCCTTATCAATAAGGAAAGTATTGCAAAGATGAAGAAGGGTGTGATGATTATCAATACTGGTCGTGGTCAGCTTATCCACACAGAAGACCTTATCGAAGGCTTGCGTACAAAGCAAGTGGGTTCAGCTGGTCTTGACGTTTATGAAGAGGAGAAGGAGTACTTCTATGAGGATAAGAGCGATAAGATGATTGACGATGACGTATTGGCTCGCTTACTGATGGTTCCAAACGTTGTATTGACCTCTCACCAAGCATTCTTTACAAAAGAAGCACTCTACAACATCGCTGTTTCAACCCTTAGCAGTGTAAAAGAACTATCAGAGGGTAAGGAACTTAGTTGCCAAGTAAAGTAAGTATTAGACTCTTATAATCCTCATAAAGATTATAAGTTCAGTATTAGGTATATAATAAGGTGGATTGAAAGAAAAATCTTTTTCAATCCACCTTTTTCTATGTATTTTCTTTGTTGTTGTATCATATAAATAATATTTAACGCAAAAACCTTTGAAGTTACATTAGTTTCGTTTAACTTTGCGCACATAATTAACGAAATATTCAATATAAAACTTCTCTATTGGAGGCTTTAAAAGGCTTATGATGAGGAGTATAATAAAGGATAACTATAGAATAAAATATACTTAATAAAAAACAAAGAGTTATGAAAAAGATTTTAGTTGTAGCAGTACTGATGCTTTCATCAGTATCTACATTCGCACAGCATGCAGTTGGTTCATTCAACCTTCAGCCAAAGGTTGGTGTAAACATTGCTAACCTCACAGAAGTAAAAGATTCAGATCCACGTATTGGTCTTGCTGCTGGTGTTGAAGGCGAGTATCAGGCAAGTGATATCTTCTCTGTAAGTGCAGGAGTTCTCTACTCTATGCAAGGTGCAAAGCAGGAGTTTTCTGTTCTGAATCAGACATTTAAGAATACATATAAGCTTGATTACATTAACGTTCCAATTATGGCAAACGTTTATGTAACAAAGGGTTTGGCTGTTAAATTGGGTGTTCAACCTGGCTTCTTGATTAGTAGCACTACTAAGGCAGAAGCTAACACATTCCTTGGAACAGGAAGTTCTACTAATGATATTAAAGCAAAGTCAGTTGACTTCTCTATTCCTGTAGGTATCTCTTACGAATACAACAACTTCCAACTTGACGCTCGTTACAACTGGGGTTTGACCAAGGTTTTTGAGAACTACAAGAATAAGAACAGCGTATTCCAGATTACTTTGGGTTACAAGTTTGACTTGTAAATCATTAAAACAAATACTATATTGTTTTGAGGAGACCACAGGGTCTCCTCTTTTCGTTTATACATTATCGTCCTCTATATGATTAAAACCCGAATCGGTCATTACACCACAATATGTATAGTTCTTCTTACTATGGTTTTGTTTCCTAACCAATTCGGGTTAAAGCGATAATATTAGAGGGCTTTACTCCTAATTATTTCATGAAAAGACTTTGGGTTGATTTTATGTTTCTTATATAATAAAGGTGTACTATCTTACCTGTAAAAATACTCTTTTCACCCGATAAATAAACCGCCTAAGAATAGATAAAGTAGTCTTTTCTTACCCTATTTATCATCAACTAAGATAATGTAATTTATGAAAATTGTATGAAAATACATTTTTTTCGTACCTTTGCAGCACACTTAGGATAATAAATAGCAAAAATTAGTATGTCATATCAATTTTCAAAGTACGAAACACACTATCGTAACCTTACTTATTTAGGCGTTCCAATCATTATCGGACAATTAGGAAACCTTATTCTTAACTTTGCCGATACACTTATGATTGGACATCATAGTACAGAAGAATTGGCTGCAGCGGCATTTGTCAACAATATGTTTACGTTGGTCATTATTTTTGCTATTGGCTTTACATATGCTATTACAGCACTTGTTGGTATCCTATACGGACAGGATAAGACTCATCGTATTGGTGAGGTAATGAAGAGTGCTGCTGCAGCAAACACCTGTATGGCAATACTTTTATCTGCCATTATGATTGTTCTGTACTTGAACATTCATCGTTTGGGACAGCCAGAAGAGTTATTACCACTCATTCGCCCTTACTTCCTTATCCAACTTGTGTCTCTCCCATTTGTATGTTGGTTTAATACTTTCCGCCAGTTTACCGATGGTATCACTGATACAAAGGTGGCAATGTGGATTCTTGTTGCTGGAAATGTGATGAATATCTTTGGCAACTGGATACTGATTTATGGCCATTTAGGACTTCCAGAGATGGGACTGGTTGGCGCAGGACTATCTACAATGATTTCACGTATCGTGATGGCTTTCATTATGGTAGGCATCTTCTTCTTTAGTAAAAAATATAAAGAATACAAGAAGGGATGGAATTTAGGCCAGGTGAAATATGCAGACTTCAAGCAGATTACTGTTCTTGGTATTCCTTTAGCATTACAAATGGGTATGGAAACTGCTGCCTTTAGCCTTTCAAGCTTGATGGTTGGCTGGTTCGGTACAGAATCCTTAGCGGCTCATCAGGTTATGTTGACGATTTCACAGTTAGGCTACATGATCTACTATGGCTTGGCAGCAGCGGTAGCAGTACGCATTAGTAACTTCATGGGACAACGTGACTATCTTGCTGTAAGAAGAACAGCAACGGCTGGAATTCATTTAGTCTTCTTGCTTGCCATATTAACTTCTGTGCCAATCTTCATTTGCCGTCATATCATTGGTGGACTTTTCACTGATAATGTAAACGTTATTTCAATGGTATCTATGACGATTATTCCATTTATGATTTATCAGTTTGGTGATGGCTTGCAGTGTAATTATGCCAATGCAATGCGTGGCACAGCTAATGTTCGTCCGCTAATCTGGATTGCGTTTGTATCTTTCTTCATTGTTTCTCTTCCTTTAGGCTATCTCTTTGGAGTCGTTATGAACTATCAGCTGGTCGGTGTCTGGTTTGCCTTCCCATTTGGTTTAACACTGTCAGGCGTACTTTACTATATCTACTATCAGAAGGGATTGAACAAGATAGAGTCTGGAGCAAAGATATAATTCATAATTATGATTACTACTACACTTCATAATTATGATTATCATTATTTGCTATTTTTAAAATATGACCTTAATAATAGATTAAGAGCAACATAACTTCAAAAGGCGATAATAAGTAATGACATTAATTCATCAACTTATTATCGCCTTTTGACGTATCCCCTCTGTAATATTCGAGGTAAAAATTAGATAGAAATCTACTCTTTATAATTAATTGCTTCCATGAATCGCTTGATAACCTCTGGCTTACCCGTATGCTTACCTTTATCTTCAGAGATCTTACAGGTCTCGTTATAGAACGGCCATGACTCCGTAATCTTTACAGCGACCAACTTAATAACAATGTTCATTGGCTTTACATGTGGAAAATCATTGGTGAAGTGAGTACCAATACCAAATGAAGGCTTCACTCGATTCTCAGCATAACGCTGTATCTCAATAGCCTTATCCGTATCTAAAGCATTTGAGAATAGCACCTGTTTATCACGTGCATCAATACCGAAAGAATTATATTTTGCAATAATCTTCTCTAACTGCTCAAAGTTATCACCAGAGTCTATGCGCAACCCCTTGAACTGATTAGCAAAGTCTTCAGAGAAGTTATAAGAAAATATATCCCACCCAAAGGAATCGTAAAGGTAAGTTCCCAAAGCACCTCGATAAGTCCTACGCCATGCTTCCATGGCCATATAGTTTGCCATCTGAGGACCAAACATACCGCCAATAGCGCAAATAAACTCATGCGCCATCGTACCAACAGGCATAAGATTATACTTCATGGCAAGATGAATATTGCTTGTTCCAACAAAGCGCCCTTTCCATTCGCGACTATCATAGCAATCCTTCATGGCACGAACAGCAGTATCTTCTGCTGTAAGGCTGGCACGACGACGTGTACCAAAGTCTGAGAATACACATCCAGCCTCAAGTAATCGCTCTGTCTTATGGTAAGTCTTATCGTAAAGTTCTTGATAATCAAACTCCTGAGCTTGGTCGTTAAACATATAGAACAGCTCTGAAATGATGGCAAGAACCTTTACCTCTAACAGAATGGTATCAGCCCATAATCCTTCAAACTCAATATGAAGATGCCTATCCTCATCCTGCCATACCTTCACCCACTCACGTGAAAAGCGAAAGCCGCGGAGGTATGTCAAGAACCATTCTGGAAGATAATTGCACTTCTGTCGAAGAAAGTTTATTTCTTCGTCGGTAATAACAACCGTCTCAAGTAACTCTATTTGATGTTCCACTTCACGTGCAAAACCTTCTGGGTAGACCGTATCGTCACGGTCAACAAACTGATAGCAAACATGTGCACGTGGGTAATTGTCAATGACAGCGCAGCACATTGTAAGCTTATAAAGGTCATCGTCTGTAAAGTGATTAATAATCTGTCTCATCTTATTATTGTTGAATTCAGTTGTCAAAAGTATAAAAAAGAAATGGAAGGACAAAGGGTTTTGTCAAAAATATGACTTAATGATAATAGCAAAAGGAGATATATAAGTAAAACAAAATCGGTTCATTAGAATTAAGAAATAACCTTCTAATGAACCGATTTGGAGTAAAGTCTTTTAACTTAAGTTATATGTATGTACACTCATGCCTTGCGCTGACGGCAGATAATTGATGCCCCACCAGCACATCTGCAATAAGATGAAGGCTATAATGAGTACCCATAAGGCTGGGCGAACAATGTGAGGACGATACTGACGATAGTGGACATAGACCAAATAAGAAAGCCAAGTAATAGCAGCCCACGTCTCCTTCGGGTCCCATGACCAATAATGTCCCCATGCCTCTTTTGCCCACAAAGCACCCATAAGCATACCAAGTGTCATAAATGATAGTCCAACGTAGGCAAGATTGTCAGTTATCTCCATCTCTTTATCTGTATCAGTTCCCTTCTTAAAGAAAAGAAGATAGACCGACATGACTACTGCTGCACCCAAAAGTGCGTATGCCATCATATACACAATTACATGAGGAGCAAACCATGGACTCTGCAAGGCTGGCATAAGCGTCTTGGAATGAATCTCAGGCTTGAAGATATTAACACATACAAACACTGTTGCAAGAAGTGTTGAGAAGCTCAATATCCATTTATACTGCCAACGACTAAAGACAATAATACCTGCCAAAGGAAGGAAAAAACTATACCATAAACGCGTTTCTCCCATCGTTCGAAGTGGTGGACGTTCCAATGTTATCCACATAATGAGAATGTAGGAAAAGAAGATTACAAGTCCAAGACCTGTTGCGCCAAACGCTAAGATACGACGGTTACGCCATGCAGCCCATGCACCTATAGCCCATAAAACTACTGATACAACTGCAAATATGATAAAATAACTCCAAATCATAGCTTAACCTCCTTCTTACGACTTGCTGTCAAGAACATTCCAACAGCTCCAAATAACAACATGAATATACCTACATAGACAACTGGCATCCAAGGGTCTGTTACAATCTCAAAGATACTTAGATTACTCCACTTGCCCATTTGCTCATTGTAACTTAGCTGATAGATTTTCCATCCATCAATACTAAAAGGTTTGTTAACCTCTATCTCGGTGTGAATATTTTTTCCATCCTGTGTATAGATGTCAACAAGTGAAGCGAAACGACGTGGCTCACGATTTGGCATAACCAATCTTCTACCATCACTAAGTTTCAAAGACTGATAAGGGAAAAGATAGCTTCCACAAGTGAGCCAACCCGTGTAGCTATGCTGCACACCCTTGTAGGGTGCATTGCCAGTAGTGACCTTTACCAATATCGCACAAGCAGTACCTGTTGCATCCGAAGCTATATAGCCATCCTTATTACGTGCCTGTCCTAAAGAGTCCATACGGATATTGCCCATCATACCACCAGGTATCTTACCAACCATCTTACTAAGCATAACTGGCATAGCATTATCAATGCGCTTGAGAACCTCAATCTTACAATCTAACAGTTGACCAGACTTTACATTCTTATCTAAAAGAATATTCTCTGGCTTTCCCTTAGGAAGTGGAAGCCCCATATTATCAATAAGCATGAGCTTAGGTGGATATTCATCAATGGTAAACTTCTCCAGTTGAATTGCAACAGGGAGGTGATGAACGGCACTAAAAGTATCAAGACCACGCCACTCAACCTGTCCTTGCTCGCAAAACATCTTTACTCGAAGCATATCTGCACTACCAAGTGTACCGCATGTAAGAACAAGGAACAGTCCGACATGACTCGTTAGTGTTGGCAAGCGACGCCAAGAGAAATGTACTATTTGATTCAAAGTTACTTCACCAACAATGGCTGTCATCCATAAGTAAACAAGGACAAACGGCCAAAAATTAAGCATCTTTGTTAGACCAAGTGGGTCTATAGGAGCTTTCCCTTCTGCCACTTGTTTGGTAAGTCCCATAAGAAGAGTGAGTATTGCAGCTGTAGCAATAGCTGGAATCGCCGCTTGCATGGTTGACATGAAACGACAGAAATAAGACCGCTTACGAAGTGCGTAGACTATGATAAGTGCCAGTACGAGTAAGATTAATGTAATAATGTTGGCTGGCCAAGCAAAGATACCCCACTCTAAGGGACCTATTGTTACCTGTAATAATCCACCTGTAACCAATAAACCAACGACTATTGCTGTACCTTCTCTAAGTGTATAAGGTTTATTCCACATAGTAAAAGAGGCTCTCCCCCACTATTAATAAGGTCTTGTAAAAACTTTATTTTATGTTTGTGAAGTACGAGCAGATAAATGATTTCGTTTTGATATATAAAATATTAGGATACAAGAATATTCTTCAAATAGAGTATTCCTATTTTACTAAATAAGATTCCTCCCCTAATGGGAAGGAATCCTGTGTGTAGTTTGTTTACATCGGTTTAGTTATAAACCGCTTATTCTTGCGTGCCTGCTCTATCCACTTCGGAACGATAGTGTCAAGGAACTGCTTCTTTTGTGCATTAAGCTTAGTCATATCTAAGCCAATGTAAGACTGTGCCTTAGCCTTAGTAGAAACGTCAGGAAGAGGAATCTGTCCTGTAAAGCCGTGACGAGCAACTACACGTGCGATCTGTAAACGTGCATCCTTTGCATATTCCATTGCACTTCCAAGGAGTCGCATTACTTCTTGTGGAGCATGGAAAGCAGCGCCGTGGCTGGCAACGGCATAGTCCCAACGCCACTGCCCCTTACGAAGGTCTTTCAAAACAGGCTCCATCTCAGCCTCAGTTGCGCCCTTTTCCCATGCAAATTTAGCTTCAATATGTGCTGCAGCAAGTTCTCTTTCGACATGAGTACGGAAGTCATAAATCTTCTGTTGACGCTCATATACATTCTGACGAAGTGTTTCAGCATCTTGACGGTGACAAGTCTGGCAAGTACGACTGATGTTTGCTAATGGACTTGTAATATGGTGATCTGTATATTTCACACCACCCTCAGAGATGTAAGGCATATGACAATCAGCACATGAAACACCACGCTGTCCATGGATTCCCTGTAAATACAATTCATAACCAGGATGCTGTGCCTTTAGAATCTTCGCCTTTGATAATGGATTAATGTAATCATAGAAGCCAATACTATCGTAGTATTCCTCTGCTGCCTCACACGTCATACCCTTTTCTTGAGGGAAATGTAGATAGTTGCCATTCTCTTTCTCGAAGTAGTATTCCGTGTGGCACTGTGCGCAGACCAGGCTACGCATCTCTTGATGGCTGGCTTTTCTCACGTCTTTACCGACACGAGCCCATGCCTCATAGAGAGCAGGACGAGCGGGACGAAGTTCCATCGTCCTTGCATCATGGCAGTCTGAGCAACCGACGGTGTTCATGACCTCTGGTCCCCAGTCGCTCCACTTGGCAGCATAGAATTTATCAGTTCCTTTCTCACGCATTAGACGTGGAACATCAGGACCCTTGCAGGTCCAACAGGTTCCTGGCTGTATGTCATCTTGTCCATCAACACCTGGACTTCCTGTACGCATAATCTTACGTAAGTCATCAATACAATGACGGTGTCCACGTGGTGTATTATACCCTCTTGAGAAAGAATAGCCAGCCCATAGGATAACCATTTCGGGTCTCTCTGCCAGTACATCTACTTCCTGGGAAGAATTGTACTTACTCACGAAACTTGTGTCTTCTGTCATTGCCCACGTCTCATATTCACGTGGGAAATCAGCTGCAAATTTCTCATTCTGAGATACAATGGAGTCAGTCATCGGTGTACGTCTGTTGTTGAACACACTTACAACCTCAGCTCTTCTTTCAAGCATTGAAGAACAGAGCAGTCCAAGAATGAACACGAGAACCATTGCTCCTCCAAAGAGTAGCCAGCCTTGCCATTTCTTTAATGTCTTTGCCATAATTATCGATTTTTAGTTCTTATTTTTTCTTTCCTAACACTTTTTGCAACCAATCTGGAACAGGAGAAGGTGGCATTGGTTCCACATATTCTGCACCAGGGGTGCTTGAGAGAGAATTCATCTTCATGTGTGCTACATCACGATGACAATCCCAGCAGGCTTTACCTTCACCACGCTGAGCCTCCATGTAATCTATTCTGCCTGTATTTACAAACTCTTGATTTAATTGTTTATGGCAGCGGATGCAGTTATCCATTATCACTTCTGCCGATGCTGATTCTGCCTGAATAGTTTGCGATTCATTAAATGTAACAAAATAAGCAACATGCTTCATACCATCCATACCTTTAAAAGCATAGTGTGCAGCAACGTTATCATTAGGAACGTGACAATCGTTACATGTGGTGTTACGAGCATGTGCAGAGTGTGACCACGTAGCATAATAAGGTGACATGATATGGCAATTAATACATGCCGCTGGGTCATCACCTATTATATAGGTATGCATACGTAGAAGATAAAAGAATAACCCTGTTAATCCTACTATCACACCGCACAAAATAGATAATGTAACCTTTTGCCGATATGAGATGCATGATAGAAACTTATCTATCATACTTTTCAATTTGGTAGATATGGTTTTTAGTTTCATAGGATTTATATCTTGTTTCGTGCACAAAGATATGTATTATTTTTCATTAGACAAGTAAAGAAAAAAGAAAAAATCATCATAAATTATGATTTAGACTAATTCTAATATAATCTTATCGTGAAGAAAAGAATTTATGTTCATGAAAATAATTAGATATAGCACTTGTATAAAGAATAATACTATACGTGTAATAAACTTGTAAGAAGAATATGTTTAGGCACTAATGACCTATTTTGGTTAAATGTGTAGATACTTTTCGTATTGCTTTAACAAAAGAATCGAAGTTACTCATTAAACAAAAATATGGCTGAGACTGTCAACTATCTATCCTTTTATCATCCACTTTCATTGAAAACCTTTTCATTTTAAGACTTCGAAAAAATACAAACAAGGGTCTGAAAAATCATTACATAATTTCAAAGAAAACATCTATAACAAACGGCAAAAACACTTATTAGAAGCAGGTTTGCAATCAACAGTAAATCAATTAGTTATAAAGTGGTAAAATAAAAGGTACTTAATTGAACTTCAAAAGGGCGTTAGTAGGACCTCAAAAGGGCACCTTTTACAAGTCAAGCAGGCGTCTTTTAGAAGCCAAAAGAGCATGTATTGGTTTTGAATTGCACGAAAATAGTTTACAAAAATCTATGGCATGGGAATAGATTGTTTGTAGAAGACAGATAGACATCGCACTTAATGACGTTTATCATGTAGTTTATCCTTCTTTATAAAACCATATTATTTAAATTAATCATACCATGTATGTGGATTAATCTCATTCTATTTATAATCTACGCATTTAACGAAAGAACTGCTTTTATGCCACAATTAAAGCACCATGTTTTTAACTTTTTTTCATTACTATATAGTAGTTATATCATTTAAAAATAGTAACTTTGTGCGAATTTAATCAGTAAGTTGTGACTAAAGATATAGTCAAAAAAA